>Ga0255338_1000430_pt1 | contig 141427 bp, 115 predicted proteins | sample MeOH1_35cm_T4_19_FD_203715 | JGI IMG/M metagenome (GOLD analysis project Ga0255338, IMG submission 203715) | Sandy soil microbial communities from University of British Columbia, Vancouver, Canada - MeOH1_35cm_T4_195 | ecosystem: Engineered > Artificial ecosystem > Sand microcosm >... | reverse complement strand
CTCGGCGACCAGCTTGGCCTTGATCCCCGGATAGTGGACGTCGACGATTTCCTGCATCGTCTCGCTGTCGGGGAAGCGGATGTAGTGGAAGAAGCAACGGCGCAGGAAGGCGTCCGGCAGCTCCTTCTCGTTGTTCGAGGTGATGATCACGATCGGACGGACGGCCGCCTTGATCGTCTCGTTGGTCTCGTAGACGTAGAATTCCATCCGATCGAGCTCCTGCAGGAGGTCGTTGGGGAACTCGATGTCGGCCTTGTCGATCTCGTCGATCAGCAGGACGGGACGGCCCTGGTGCTCGAACGCCTCCCAGAGCTTGCCCTTCTTGATGTAGTTCTTGACGTCCTTGACCCGCTCTTCGCCGAGCTGGCTGTCGCGCAGGCGGGTCACGGCGTCGTACTCGTAAAGGCCCATGGTGGCCTTGGTGGTCGACTTGATGTGCCAGGTGATCAGGTCCGACCCCAGCGCCTTGGCGATCTCTTCGGCCAGGACCGTCTTGCCGGTGCCGGGTTCGCCCTTGATCAGGAGCGGACGCTCCAGGGCGATGGCGGCGTTGACCGCCACCTTGAGATCTTCGGTGGCGACGTAATTGTCGGTCCCCGTGAAACGCTGACGGCTCATCTAGGCTCCCCGCGCGGGCGTCATGCCCACGTTCGAACAGTTGTTTGTCTTGGCTCAACCTATAGCCCTGTACCGGATGTTCAAGCGCGATCACGTCGCTCCGCGGGGAGGGAACCGCCCATTGCCCCGAGGGGAGACGCGGAATAGTCGTGGATGCAGCTGTTGCGATCACGGGACCGAAAGCCTTGAACCTGGCGATCCTTCAGGCGCGGATGACCTCGAGCCGGCTGCCCGGCAAGGTCATGGCGCCCGTGCTGGGCGAGCCGATGGTCGGCCGCCAGCTCGAGCGGCTGGGCCGTTCCGCGCGCATCGGTCGCATCGTGGTGGCCACCAGCACCGACGCCAGCGACGACCCCCTGGCGGACTACGTCGCGGGCCTGGGCCACCTGGTCTACCGCGGCGCCCTGGCCGATGTGCTGGACCGGTTCGGCGGGGCGATGGCGCTGGTTCCTGAGGCCGACACCATTGTGCGGTTGACCGCCGACTGCCCGCTGGCGGACTGGACCGTGATCGACGCCACCATCGACCGCCGCCGCGACGCCGGCGCCGACTACGCCAGCAACACGCCCGCGGTGCGCACCTATCCGCATGGGCTGGACGTGGAGGTCATGAGCCGGGACGCGCTGCAGCGGGCCTGCCGCGAGGCCGCCGACCCCTATGAGCGCGAGCATGTGACACCCTTCATCTACCGCAGGCCGGACGAATTCAGGCTGGCCTACCTTTCGCAGCCGGTGTCGCTGGCGCATCTGAGGTGGACAGTGGATCTGCCGGAGGATCTGGCGTTCGTTCGCGACGTCTACGCGCGGCTCTACCCGCGCGACCCTGCCTTCACGACGGCCGACGTGGTCGCCCTCGAGCGCAACAGTTCCGGAGCCGCCGCATGAGCGCGCCAGATATCGTCCTGCGGCCGGTCGAGGCCGCCGATAAGGATCGGCTCCGGACCTGGCGGAACCTGCCCGAGATCCGGGCCTGGATGTACAGCGACCACCTGATCTCGGCGGAGGAGCACGAGCGCTGGTTCAACGCCGCCATGGCCGACCCGGCGCGCAAATACTGGATCATCCAGGTGGACGGCCAGCCGGTCGGCCTAGCCAACCTCTACGACATCGCCCCGGCGCACCGGAAATGCTCGTGGGCCTACTATCTGGCCGATGGCTCGATCCGCGGGAAGGGCGTGGGCGCGTTCGTGGAGTTCAAGGTCATCGAGCACGTCTTCGCCGATCATGGCCTCAACAAGCTCTGCTGCGAGGTCTTGATCGGCAACGAGGCGGTGTGGAAGCTGCACGAGTCCTTCGGATTCAAGCGCGAGGCTCTGCTCCGGGCCCACGTCTGGAAGGATGGCCAGCCCGCCGACGTGGTGGGCCTGGGCTTGCTGGCCGAGGACTGGGCTGCGACGCGGCCCGAGAGCCTGCGCCGCCTGCGCGAGAAGGGCTTCGATCTTTCCTAGCTGCGCGCCTTGCCGTCCGGCTTGGCGTAGCCCAGGGCCTCAAGGTCGGCGTCATCGACCTTCTTCGCCTCGAAATTGGTGAAGTCGTCCTCGCCGCCCTCGACCGAATGGGCGTCGCCGATCTCCTCCAGTCCGTCGATGTCGCTGGCCGCCACCTGGGCCTCGTCGAACCCGTCCTCCGGCCCCTGGCCGTCGAGGTCGTCCTCGCGTTCGGCGGTGGCCGCGCGATAATCGAGTTCGTGATCCTCTTCTGTGTCGGCGTCGCCGACCGCATCGGGATCGAATTCCTCGGCGTCGAGCGCCAGGGCCTCGTCGTCGTCGCGGTCGCCGGCGAGCTGGGTCAGGTCCTCGACCTCGGGGAGTTCCTCGAAGGTCCGCTCCTCGCCCAGGCCGGTCCCGTCGTCGTCGAGCAAGACGTCATAGGCCTCGGCGCCGTCCTGGCCGTCGAGGTCGGGGGATTCGGACATCTCAGGGCTCCTCGCGTTTCGCGCCGAAACGGCGCCTGCGCGATCAATCCCTGGGCGCGGTCAGTGTTCCGCCGCGAAGGCCTCGACCGCTTCGCCGACCGCTTCCATCACCGGGCCCCAGTTGCCGAAGGCCGGCGTGGTGAAGGTGCGGACCTGAGGGTACCAGGGGTAGCGGGCGGTCCCGAGGCGGGTCCAGGCGCCAGGCACCGAGATCAGCCAGGTGGGCGCGCCGCCGCCGGCCGCCAGGTTCAGGGTCGCGTTCGAGAAGCCCACCACCAGGTCCACGGCGCAGCAGAGCGCGGCCACGTCGTCCAGGTCCTGCTTCAGGTCGATGCCCGGCGGCGTCCAGATGCTGACGCCGTAGTCGCGCTCCGCCTGGGCGATCTCTTCCGAGCAGTCGCCGTATTGGAGGTTGATCAGGGTGACGCCCTGAGCCTTCAGCACCGGCGCCCAGTCGGCGAACGGCGAGTAGAACCTGAAACGGGCGCCGTTCTTGATGTTGCTCTTCCACAGCAGACCGACCTTCACGCCGGCCGGCGCCTTCTCCAGCTCGCGGCGCCAGTGGGCCACGCGCTCGGAGTCGGGCGCGAGGAAGCCGACCCGGTCCGGGAAGGCGCTGGTGGACCGGCGGAATTCGCGCAGCAGGGACGCCATCGGGGTCCACAGGTCGTAGTCCTTGAAGTCGGTGACGAACGGCAGCGTGCGGTAGGTCCGCGCGGCCTTCAGATAGGTCGCATGCGCCCCGACCGTGGCCTGGGGGAAGCTGCGCTGGAACAGCGGGACCAGCCGCGGCTCGACCGCCAGGGTCAGGTGGCCATCGGGGCCGAGGGCCTCCAGCACATCGGGCAGCAGGTGACCGAACAGGATCTCGTCGCCCAGGCCCTGCTCGCCAATCACCAGCAGCCGCTTGCCCGCCAGATCGGTCCCGGGCGTCCAGCCGGCCACGTCGACGAGAAAATGGGTGACGTCGGGATGGGCGGGGTGCAGGCGGGCCTCGTAGGCGTCCCAGCCCTCGCCGAGGCGACCCAGGGCCATCAGCATGGTGGAGCGTGACATCAGCATCAGCTGCCGCTCGTCCTCGCTCATCGGATGGGTGAGCGCCTGCTCGCACAGGACCAGGGCTTCTTCGCCGTCGCCCTGCGACAGGCGAGCGTTGGCGAGGTTGTAGCGCGCCTTGGCGAAATTCTCGTCGAGGCGGATCGCCTCGCGGAAGAAGATCTCCGCGTTCGCGTAATCGCCCTGTTCCGCCATGATCGTGCCCATGGTGTTCCAGAGCATCGGCACGGTCGGGTTGGCGACGATGGCGGGCCGCAGCAGCTCGATGGCCTCATCATAGGCCAGGCGGTCGCGCAGCACGCAGGCGAGGTTGTTGGAGCCCTCGTGGTGGCCGGGGAAGCGAGCCAGGAAGTGGCGGAACAGCTTCTCGGCGTGGGGCTTCATGTCGATGCGGTAGGCGAGGCGGCCCAGGTCGTTGGCCACCTCCGCATGGTCCGGGAGCAGCCGGAGCGCAGTCTCGTAGGCGGTGATCGCCGACGGGAAATCCCCGACGCGCTCCCGGGCGATCGCCAGCAAATACCAGCCGAAGCCGCTGGTCTCGTCCTTGTCGAGCGCCTTCAGCGCCCACTCTGCGCCTTCCTGGTGCCGTTCGGCGTTGAGAGCCTGGACCGCGCGGTCCAGCATGGGTTTCACGGCGATGGCCTTGAGCTCGGCCATCGCCGAGGTCAGTCGCGCGAGCGCTTCCCTGGAGCCGGCCTGGCCCATTGGGCCAATGGCCACCTTCGCCTTGGTCGCCGCGACGCCTGCGGCGGTATCGAGCGCGAGCGCGGACACGACGGTGGTCGGGGCCTTGGCGGACATGAAATTGGCGACTCCAGAGGATCGTCCGCCAGATGCCTCGATTATGCTTAATCCGCGCTTAAAATGGGCGGCGGATCGCATCGGCAATCACGCGTTAACGGGTGCACCGTAAGCCTGGGGTGCGTTCGGGCCTAAGGAAGGCGATTATGGTTCATTCGAATCGCATCGCTGGTTCGCAGGTTCCGAGATCAGGGGGCGGGCTTTGCCGCTGAAGCTATCGCTGAGACCCGGTGAGAAATTCGTTCTGAACGGCGCTGTCGTTCAGAACGGTGACCGCCGGGCCGTGCTCGTCCTCCAGAACAAGGCGTCGGTTCTTCGCGAGAAGGACATCCTGCAGCCCGACGATGTGCAGACCCCAGCACGGCGGATCTATTTCCCCGTGATGATGATGTACCTCGACGAGGGGAACGCCGAACGCTTCTACGACGAATTCGTTCGTCGGCTGACCGAGTTCATGGGGGTCATCCAGAACCCCGGCATTCTGGCCGACTGCGTGAATATCTCGAAGCACTGCATGGCGCGCGAGTACTACAAGGCGCTGATGCTTTGTCGGAAACTCATCGAGTACGAAGACGAAAGGCTGGGGAATGTCCCTTCAGGCGTATCAACAGGCGGCCACGCGGGCTGAGAATCCCCGCGACATGGAATACCGTCTGTTCGCGCAGGTTACTCGTGCGCTGATGGAGGCGGCCAAGCTCGACCGGACCGAGGTCGCCAGGCGGGTCGATGCGCTCGACTGGAACCGCCGCATGTGGGCGACGCTGGCAGCTGACTGCGCGAACTCGAAGAATGGCCTGCCGCCGCAGCTGCGCGCCTCGTTCATCTCGCTCAGCATCTGGGTGAGCAAGCACACCTCCCTCGTGATCCGGAACCAGGAGGAGTTCGAGCCCCTGATCGAGATCAACCGAATGATCATGCAGGGTCTCGCCAGCCAGGGCGCCCAGGCCGCGGCCTGACGCTGGCCGCATAACCGAATTCAGAAGGCCGCGGCGTTCCCGCGGCCTTTTTCTTGGCCGGCGCATCCCGCTCGGCATGTCCTGCCGGGCGGCAGGAAATGGCTAACGCGCGCCCCGCGGATCGACGCTTTCGCTCTTAGAATTATATAGCAAAAACAAGAAGTAAGCGCCTGGCCCGGCGTGGTTAATCCTGGCCCGCTCCTTGCGTGGCTGTGGGCGAGCGAAAAATCGCTCACCGGCAGAAGCCGGATCACTCCCTCCAGAATGGAAGGCAATACCCATGGCCAATTCGGTCAACACGAACGTCAGCGCGATGCTTGCGCTGCAAAACCTGAACATGACGAATGCGGATCTGAACGTTACGCAGGGGAGGATCAACACCGGCAAGAGGATCAACAACGCCAAGGACAACGGCGCCGTCTGGGCCATCGCCCAGAACCAGCGCGCGACGTCCCAGTCGTTGAACGCGGTCCGTGAATCGCTGCAGCGCGGTCAATCCACGGTGGACGTGGCCATCTCGGCCGGCGAAACCGTTTCGGATCTGCTCCTTCAAATGAAGGAGAAGGCCCTGGCCGCCGCGGACGCCTCGCTCGACACCAACAGCCGCACCGCCCTGAACGAAGACTTCAAGGCGCTCCGCGACCAGGTGGGCAAGGCCGTGAGCAATGCCGAATTCAACGGCATCAACATGGTCAAGAGTGGCGGCACGACGATCGCGGCCCTGGCGAACGCCGACGCCTCGTCGAAGATCACGGTTGCGGCCCGGGACCTGTCCCTGGGTGGCACGACGCTCGGCGCTTCGCTGAGCGCCACGGCTTCCATCGGCACCCAGTCGATGGCGACCGCGATGATCGCCACCGTTAACACGGCGATCGTCAACGTCTCGACCGCGCTGAGCCAGCTCGGCACCGGTTCGAAGTCGCTGGGTTCGCACCTGGACTTCATTGGCAAGCTCCAGGATTCGATCGACGCCGGTATTGGGAATCTCGTCGACGCCGACCTGGCGAAGGAAAGTGCGAAGCTCCAGTCGCTGCAGACGAAGCAGCAGCTCGGGGTCCAAGCGCTGGGGATCGCCAACCAGTCGTCCTCGATTCTGCTCGGACTGTTCCGCTAAGTCGATAACCCCGGGCGGGCCTAGCGCCCGCCCGGGGCTCCTTTTCCGCCCCGGCAGAAGTTGCCGGATGGGCGCGGCAAATTCTGCCGACTTGGCGCTGGGCCCGGCAATTCTTGCCGGGGTCAAGCAACCCTAACGGGGCTATAATCCAGTAATTTCAGATGTTTGAGGTCGGGTTCGTTAACGTTCGGCTGGCCCGCAGCTTGCTGCTTTAGGCGCAGGACAAAACGTCCTCCGGCCGCCAGAACGGCGTCGGTCCTTACGAACAAGGACTTCCAATATGACGAATAGCGTCAATACGAACGTGGGCGCGATGGTTGCGCTCCAAAACCTGAACTCCACCAACAACGACCTCCAAACCACGCAAGCCCGCATCAACACGGGCCGCAAGATCAACAACGCCAAGGACAACGGCGCCGTCTGGGCCATCGCCCAGAACCAGCGCGCGACGTCCCAGTCGTTGAACGCGGTGAAGGAGTCGCTGCAGCGCGGTCAATCGACCGTGGACGTGGCCATCTCGGCCGGCGAAACCGTTTCCGACCTGCTCCTGCAGATGAAGGAAAAGGCCCTGGCCGCCGCCGACGCCTCGCTCGACACCAACAGCCGCACCGCCCTGAACGAAGACTTCAAGGCGCTGCGCGACCAAGTTGGCAAGGCCGTTGCGAATGCCGAATTCAACGGCATCAACATGGTCAAGAGCGGTGGTACGACCATCGCCGCCCTGGCGAACTCCGACGCCTCGTCGAAAATCACCGTTGCGGCCCGGGACCTGTCCCTGGGCGGCGCGACGCTCGGCGCTTCGCTGAGCGCCACGGCTTCCATCGGCACCCAGTCGATGGCGACCGCGATGATCGCCACGGTCAACACCGCGATCACCAACGTCTCGACCGCGCTGAGCCAGCTCGGCACCGGTTCGAAGTCGCTGGGTTCGCACCTGGAGTTCGTTGGCAAGCTCCAAGACTCGATCGATGCCGGCGTGGGCAACCTCGTCGATGCCGATCTGGCGAAGGAAAGCGCCAAGCTTCAGGCTCTGCAGACCAAGCAACAGCTCGGCGTGCAGGCCCTGTCCATCGCCAACCAGTCGTCCTCGATCCTGCTCGGCCTGTTCCGATAGGCCGGCGCCGCGGAGCCGCTCGCGGCTCCGCGGTCCATCGTTGCGTCGGCGGGCGAGGGCGACCTCGTCCGCCGCACGTCTTAGCTTGGAGCGCTGCACCCCGGTTCAGCGAAGGGAGACATGGAAAGCAAGGTCGCGGCCATCGCGCCCGCGCCCGATCCCGCCAGCCCTCAGTTCCAGACCGCCCCGCCGCCCGCACAGAGCGAGCCCGAGGCGCCTAAGGGCCCGGATCCGGTCGACGTGCGACTGGTCATCGAAATGGATCAAGCCAGCGGTTCGTTCATCTACAAGACCATCAACCGGCGAACGGGCGAGGTCGTTCTTCAGCTTCCCAGGGCAGAGGTCCTGAAGATGCGGGATGGGCCCCAGTACGAAGCCGGGTCGGTCGTCCGAACCAAGGCCTGATCTGACGGACGCGCGACCCTCCGCGCGGGCCTAGGACAAATTGTCCCAACCGCCCCAGGACACCCTGGCGGCGGCCAACGTCGTTAATCTTGTTAACCATATGCACACCAGGCGTTCCTAGCTTGGCGTCACGTCCCGGTTGCGAGTCGCGGCCAAGGGGCGTCCCGCCGCTAGGAGAGCGTCATGACGATCAGCGTCAACACGAACAAGTCCGCGCTGACCGCGCTGCAGAATCTTAACCGGACCAATGACGAGCTGGCGAACACCCAGAACCGCGTCAACACCGGCCTGAAGATCGCCAACGCGAAGGACAACGCCGCCGTGTGGGCCATCGCCCAAGGGCAGCGGGCCGATATCGGCGCCCTGGGTGCGGTGCGGATGAGCCTGGATCGCGCACAGTCGATCGCCGAAGTGACGATGACCGCGGGCGAGACGATCTCGGATCTGCTGGTGGACCTGAAGTCCAAGGTCGTCGCGGCGATGGACACCTCGCTGGACACGCCCTCGCGAACCGCGCTCGATTCCGACTTCAAGTCGCTCCTTCGTCAGATCAGCCAAGTGACCGGCAACGCCTCGTTCGACGGGGCGAACCTGCTGGACGGCTCGGTCGGCGCGAACATCCAGTTCCTGGCGAACGCCGAGGCCACCTCAAGGATCACGCTCTCCACCCAGAACATGTCCCTGGGCGGCAGCATCCTCACGCTCGCCTCCACCGCGTCGATCAGCACGGTGACCAACGCCACCGCGATCCTGACCTCGCTGAACACCTCGATCAGCCAGGTGAACCAGGCGCTGGGCAACCTCGGCTCGCAAGCGAAGCAGATTGAGGCCCACCTGGGCTTCGTCTCCAAGCTCACCGACGTGCTGGAAGCCGGCGTCGGAAACCTGGTGGACGCCGACCTCGCCAAGGAAAGCGCGCGACTGCAGGGCCTTCAGGTCCAGCAGCAGCTCGGCGCCCAGGCGCTGTCGATCGCCAACCAGGCGCCGCAGATCGTGCTGCAGCTCTTCCGCGGCGGTTAAGCCTTAAGAGTTTCCGTTGGGGCGTATGAAAGGGCTCGGGCGCCGGTCGCCCGGGCTCTTTTACGTCCAGGTCTTAGCGACCCGTAAACGATCCTGGCCGTAGGGTGCCAGGAGGCGGACTAGCTAGCCGCCGAAGAGCGCCATGGTCACACCGATCGACACCAATCTGCTGCTCAGCTACTACAGCGCCCGCTCGGGCGGCAGCGGCGGTGTGAGTTTCGGAGGCAGCTCCACGTCGCGGACCAAAGTGGCCCCGACCGCACCCTGGATCAACACGCCCACGCCGGCCGAGGCCACGGCTTCGGTGAAGGCGGCGCTCGCCGGCCGCAAGGTCATCAACGAGAGCGCGGCCCAGCTCGATCTGCCGGGAGCCAGCCAGGATTACCGAAAGCTCTTCGCCCTCTATCAGGGCCTGTCGACCCTGAACGGCCTGGTGGAACAGGTGCAGAAGAAGGGCCTGACCAGCATCGAGAAGACCCGGATCCAGACCACCTTCGCCAAGGGGCTGGAAGAGGTCATGGCCTATTCCAAGGCCGCCGACCTGGATAAGGTTCGCCTGACATCCGGCGAGGTCGGCACGACGACCAAGACCACCGTGCCGGTACAGGCCAACAAGCAGGAATACGTGACCACGCCGCTATATGCGGGGACCAGCGCCGACGCGGTCCCGCAGTTCGCCGGCAACGTGAAGTTCTCCATCGCCGTCAAGCGGTCCGGCGTGACTTATAATGTCGATGTCGATCTGAACGACGTGGTCGGCACGCGGTCCATGGCCAATGTGGTCAACTTCATCAACGGCAAGCTGCAGGCCGCGGGGGTCGATACGCGGTTCGCGACCCAGCGACTGCCGGGCGCCGAACGAACCATCACCGCTGGCGGCCAGACCATCAAGCTTGGCCCGGGCCCCGACCAGTGGGCGTTCAAGGTCAAACCGGGCGGTGAGACGGTGTCGTTTAGCGCCGCCGACACTGCGCCGGCGGTCTATATGGCCCAGGGGGTCGGCGACCCGAACCCGGACGGCAAGGTTGACACCAAGGACGGCGTGATCACCCAGCAGCTGCTCAAGTTCCAGACCGACACGACGACTGTCGACGGGCCGATCGCCGCCTCGAACGAAACCAACTGGGTGGACGGCCGCGCCTTCGCCAAGTCGCTGGGGTCCGAGGTGAAGGCCGTGCGCGCCACCAAGGTCGGCCCGGACGGCTCGGTCTACATGCTGGCGGACGTGGACAAGAAGACCGGCGGCCAGGAGATCAAGGGCGCGCAGGACGTAGCCCTGCTGAAATACGACCCCGCCGGGAACCTGGTCTACACCCGTACGCTCGGGGCTTCCGACACGGCTTCGGGCCTGGGACTCACCGTCGCGGCCGACGGCCGGGTGGCGATCGCGGGGTCGATCGTCGGCGGCCTGAATGGCGCGCAGGAAGGCCCGATGAATTCGGGCTCCGCCTTCGCCAAGGAGACCGACAGCTTCGTCACGGTGTTCAACGCCGAGGGCGAGGAAATGTGGACTCAGCGGCGCGGCGCCCGCCTGGCCGACGAGGCCAGCCAGATCGTCTTCGGCGACAACAACATGGTCTATGTGGCGGGTCGCTCGAAATCGGCCCTGCCGGGAACGAGCGCGCTGGGCGACTGGGACAGCTATATCGAAGGCTTCGGCCCGCCGTCCACCAATCCGCTGACCAAGGGCAAGGTGCCGGCGACCTTCACCCAGAGCTTCGGCACGGCCGGCGCCGACCGTCCGGCGGGCATGGTGCTGGACGGGACCAATCTGATCACCGCCAGCGTCGAGAACGGCCGCGCGGTGGTGCGTCGATTCGACATTTCTTCGGGGACGCCGGTCCTGAGCTCCACCCGCGACATGGGCGATCTGCAGGGCGGCGACATCGTGGGCCTGGCGCTGGACGGCGCCGACGTGGTGATCGCCGGTTCGACGTCGAATGGCTCGCTGGCGGGCGGAACCACTACGCGCGCCCACTCCGGCGGCGTCGACGCCTTCGCCGCGCGGATCTCCAAGGACCTCTCGCCCGGCGGCTCGATCGCCTACTACGGCGGCGCGGGCGACGACCGCGCCACGGGGCTGTCGGTGTCGAACGGCCAGGTGTTCATCGCCGGCTCCGTCGGGACCACGCTGGATGGCGAGGACGGCGACCCGGACCTGGCTCCCGTGGGCAAGAAGGACGGGTTCCTCGCGAGGCTGGACGTCGCGGCGGGATCCGTCGACTGGGCCCGCCGCTTCACCGGCAAGGACGGCTACACCACCCCCGGCGCCATCGCGGTCGACGCCACCGGCGCCAGCTCGCTGGACCGCCTGGGTCTCCCCAAGGGCACGTTCGACTCGACCGATTCGCAACGGATCACCGCCGCCAGCAGCATCCGCGCGGGCGAGCAGTTCACGGTACGCGCGGGCACGGGGCGTGCCCAGACCATCACCATCGACGCCGAAGAGACGCTTCAGACCCTGGCCACCAAGATCAAGCGGGCCACCGGCTTCCAGGCCAAGGTGGCCGTCAGCTCGTCCGGCGGCCTGCGCAAGCTGACGATCACGCCGCTGAACGACCGCACGATCATCGAGTTCGGCGCCGGCAAGGACGGCAAGGACGCCCTGGAGTTCCTGGGCATTCCCGAAGGCATCGTCCGCAATACCGTTATCGACAAGAAGGGGGCGAGCACTTCGGCCGACGGCAAGGGGCAGATCTTCGGCCTGGGCCTCGAGGCCGACCTGAAGCTGGACAGCGCCCTGGAGATCGCCCATTCGCAGGCCGATATCGCCACGGCCATGGGTGTGATCCGCAAGGCCTACAAGGACCTGGTGGCCCAGGCGACGCCGCAGTCCAACCTGCCCGCGGCGGCGGCCGCTTCGGCGAGCGGCCCGGTCCCGCAGTATCTGCAGGATCAGCTCGCCAACTACCAGGCCGCCCTGGCCCGCCTGGGCGGCTGAGCGCCACGCAGCTTGAAAGCCGCCGTGCGGGGGGCTAGCGAGACGCCATGGTGACCACCCCTCCCGCCGACGATCCGAAAACGCCGCGCAAAGGCCCGCCGCTCGTCCTGCTGGGCGGCCTGGGCGCCCTCGTTGCGGGCGGTGCGATCGCGTGGGTGCTGGTGGCGGGCGATCGCGCCTCGCCGCCGCCGGCCGCGGAGGGCGGCCTGGTCATCGATTCCACCGCCGAGGACAGCCGGATCGACCCCGGCAAGCCGCTGCGCTGCTTCGTGGCCGGTCAGTTCGTGGGCGAACTCAGCCTGACTGACTGCGCGCGACGGAATGGCGTGGCCACCGACGCGCTCGACGTGGGCCTGGACGAGACCGGCGCTCTGGCGGCCGCGCAACAGGCTGGCGCCCAGCTGATCCCGCTGCCGCCGGCGGAGGAGGGCGAGCCGCCCGCCATGGAGGAGTCGTCGTTGCCGCCGGCCGAGGCCGAGGATGTCACCGCCGACGCCGCGCCGGCGGGAACCTGCCTGCGCCACGGCGGCGGGCGCTGGCGGCGCGTGGCGGAGGCCGTGGACCTGAACGCCTGCGTCCAGGCCCTGTTCGCCGGACGCTGCGAGCGGCCCGGCGGCGCCGCCTACGGCCGCTTCGGCCAGCAGACCCTGCGTCTGGTGGCCGGCAAGGTCGAGATCTCGGACGACAATCGGTCGTTCCGCACGCTTGCCCCGCAAGCGCCGGATTGCAGTCTCCCGCCCGTGGGATAGGTTCGGGCCATGTCGCTGAAGCCCTTCCTCGTCCTCGCCGCCGCCGCCCTGGCGCTTTCCGCCTGCGCCAAGAAAACCACGCCGCCCGGCGATGCGGGCGTCTGCTACCACGTGGTGCCGCAGAAGGACGGGTCGATGAAGTACAATCGGCTGGTCAAGGCCGCGAGCCTGGAGGTCTGCGCCGCCAACCTCGAGGCCATGCGCATCAAGTTCCTGACGCTGGGCGGCAACCAGCAGCAGATCTACGGCGCCTATCAGGCCAACTTCCTGTTCCTGGAGAAGGAGGGGGTGCTGACCTCCACCTCTCTGGAAGGCCCGCGCTACGTGGCCTTGGTCCGCACCGGCGACGGGCGGTTGGCGATCCCCGGCGCGATGCCGCAGCAGTAGCGCGGATTCATCTGTGGACGGGTTCTGGTGGGCCGGAACGTAACCAGAACATTTGGCTTGCTGGCGTTTCCGTGACGCGCTAGCGTCGCGCGCTGCGGGCCGTGGTGGCGCGCATCTCTATGGCTGAAGGGCCTCAGGCCCGCTTCCTACGGAAACCAAAGGACACATCGACATGGCGGGCAGCGTCAACAAAGTCATCCTGGTGGGCAATCTCGGGGCCGACCCCGAGATCCGTTCGCTGGGCTCCGGCGACCGGGTCGCCAATCTCCGCATCGCCACCTCCGAGACGTGGCGCGACCGCAATTCGGGCGAGCGCAAGGAAAAGACCGAGTGGCACCGCGTGGTGGTCTTCAACGAGAACATCGTGAAGGTCTGCGAGAACTACCTGAAGAAGGGCGCCAAGGTGTACGTCGAGGGTGCGATCCAGACCCGCAAATGGACGGACCAGTCGGGCGTCGAGAAGTTCTCCACCGAGATCGTGCTGCAGAAGTTCCGCGGCGAGCTGACCATGCTGGACGGTCGCGGCGACAACGCTGAACAGGGCGAAGGCGGCGGCTACGCCAGCGGCGGCTTCTCGTCGGGGCCGCGCCAGTCCAGCTCGGCCCCGCGCGAGGACTTCTCCGCCAATCTGGACGACGAGATTCCGTTCTAGGACCGACCTAGCGAGAGTTTGTAAACAAGCGGCCAGTTCCCCGTGGAACTGGCCGCTGTGGGTTGCGCCGGCCTGGAGCTTCTGCGGCCGTCGCTCAGATTGCGGCGGCCATGACCCGCCGCCGTTGCAGGCGAAGCAGCCCGCCGGTCCCGCCGATCCCCAGCACCATCAGCGCCCAGCCGGCCGGCTCCGGGACAGGGGCGACGGGCGCGGCGACCTGGCCGAAGCGGATGTTGTCGATACCGATGTTGTCGCTGTTGGAGCCCAGTCCCGCCAGGTTGAGACGCAGGGAGAGCGTGTCGCCCGTGAGGCCTGAGCCGAAGCTGAAGCTCGTGTGCCGCGGGCCCACGGCGTTGCCCTGGACCAGGACATTCGACTGCGAGAACAGTGTGGCCGCCCCGCTGGTCACCTGGACGCCGGGGAGGGTGTAGTCGGCCTGGGGCCACCCCGCGAGGTCGAAGCCGAACAGCGCCACCTTGAAGCCGGGGTCGGCGGTGAAGACGATGTCCATGTAGGACGAACTGTCGACCTCGTTCTCCAGCACGTTGACCAGGTCGCCGTAGTTCGTCGTCCAGCGGATCAGCGAACCCTGCGGACCGTCATCGTAGCTGACCAGCACATTGGGCGTGAACCCTTCGGCGCCCACCCCGTAGGTGGCGGCGCCCTGCACCGTGGTCGCCACCCGGTCGCCGTACGACTGGATCATGGCGATGTTGTTGTTCGGCTTGCTGTTGTCGATGTCGAACGTGAGGACTGTCGCGGAGGCTGAGGTCGCACCGAGCGCGGCAAGGCCGAGCCCGAGGGCGGCCGTGACGCCGGCGCTGCGAAGGGCTCCGGGGGTCCGGAGGCGGGGGGAGAGTCGCATGGGAGTTCCTTGTGTTGCGAGGTGGCGCGGAAGCCGCGCGCCTTCGGCCCCGCGGTCCGGTGCTGACCGCGGGCTGGAGGGTCTTCGAAGAGGGAGGGGTCAGCCGGCCTGGGCGAACTGTCGTCGCGAGGCGATGAAGCCGTAGAACGCCGCGTGGGTCGCCTCCCAGGCGGGCCGGGCGCGCATCCGGTTCATCCAGGCCGCCACGTTCGGCCAGGGCGAGAGGTCGAATTCTATCGCCTCGGAGAGGCCGACATAGACCGCGCCCAGGTAGTCGGCGATGGTCAGGTCCGGGCCGCAGACGTAGCCACCCGGCGCCAGCATGTGACGGTCCAGGACCCCCAGCCAGTGATGGGCGCGCTCCAGCCCACGGCGGCTGACCTCCGCCTGGATCGGCGCCGGCAGGGCATAGTCGGGCAGCATCCTCGGATAGACGTAGTCGCCGTTCAGGTCCTTGGAGAGGCCGGTGTTGAACCAGTCCATCGCCGCGTTCACCCGGGCCCGCGCCTTGCGCTCCGCAGGGTAGGCGGGCGAGCCCGCCACGTCGGCCAGGTATTTCAGAATCGCCGAGCCCTCGGGTAGCACCAGGCCGTCGTCCTGCAGCACCGGCACGGCGGCATTCGGGTTCAGGGCCAGGAACGCCTCGGTCCGCGTCTCGCCCGCCAGGATATCCACCAGCACCAGCTCCACCGGCAGGTCGTGCTCGGCCAGGAACAGCAGCACGGGCCGGGAGGTGGTCGAGATGGGGTCGTAATGCAGTTTCACGCCGGAGATTCCTGTCAGGCGGCCGGAATAGACGGCGGCGGCGGAGCCCTCAATCGACAAGCTTGACCGGGCGCTATACAGAATTGTTGACCATGAGCACCTTCGACTGGAACGACGTCCGCTATGTCCTGGCCGCCGCCCGCGACGGCAGCGCGCTCGGCGCTGCGCGCGCGCTGAAGGTCAGCCAACCGACCGTGGGCCGCCGCATCGCTGCGCTGGAGGAGGCCCTGGGGCTCACGCTGTTCGAGCGCAGCCAGAACGGCCTGCAACTGACCGACCAGGCCCAGGCCCTGCTGCCGCAGTTCCAGGCGGTGGAAGACACCGCCCGCAGCCTGGAGACCGCGGCCCGGGCCGAGGGACGTCGCGTCGCGGGCGTGCTGCGCGTCACCACCAATGAGATCATCGCCAACTACGGCCTCGCCCCGGCGCTCCGGGAGTTCCGCGCCCAGTTCCCGCACCTGCGCGTCGAGGTCCTGGTCACCGACGCGCGGCTGGACCTGGCCGCCGGCCAGGCCGATGTGGCTATCCGCGGCGGCGAGCGCCCAACCGAGCCGGGCCTGGTGGCGCGGCGGCTGAACACCTCGACGGTGGCGATCTTCGGCAGCGCCGACTACTTCGCGCGGCACGGCCGGCCGGCCGCGTTCGAGGATCTCAACGACCACATCTTCGTGGGCGGCGAAGGCCCCTATGCGGGGTTGGAGCCGATCCTCGCCCGGTTCGCGCCGCGGGCGAGGATCGAGTACCGCTCCTCCTCAGTCCTCAACATGGTGGCCAACGCCCGCCACGGCCTGGGACTGGTGATGCTGCCGGCGGAGTACTTCGCTGACGAGTCCGACCTCGTCCCCTGCCTGACGCTCCCCGAACTCGAGGTCGACGCCTGGCTCGTCGTCCATGAGCGTCTGCGCCACGCGCCCCGGGTCCGCGCGTTCCTCGACTTCGCCGCGACCTTCGAGGCCGCCCGGCGACGAAGCCGGGCTACAGCCTCGTCCTGAGCGACCAGAGCTCGGGGAAGCAGCGGCGCTGCAGGGTGCGCTGGAGGTAAGCCGCGCCGTCGCTGCCGCCGGTGCCGCGCTTGCCGCCGATGATCCGTTCGACGGTCAGAACATGCTTGTGCCGCCAGGTGAGCAGGGCGTCGTCCAGGTCGACCAGTTTCTCGGCCAGCTGGTAGAGTTCCCAGTAGCGCTTGGTGTCCCGGTAGACGGCCAGCCAGGCGTCCTCGACGGCGACCGACGGCTCGTAGGACTGGGTCACGTCCCGCTGCAGTACGTCGGTGGGCACATAGAGATCGTGGGCGGCCAGGCGCTGGATGGCGTCGTCATAGAGGCTGGGCGCCTCGAGGGCGGCCTTCAGGGTCTCCAAGGCCTCCGTGCCCTCGTCCTGGAACGCCAGGAACGAGGCGTCCTTCAGGCCCAGCATGTATTCCAGCGTCCGGAACTGCCAGGACTGGAAGCCGGAGCTGGTTCCCAGGCCGCCGCGGAAACTGAGGTAGTCGGCCGGCGTCATGGTCGCCAACACGTCCCACGACAGGGTCATGATCGTCTGGATGCGCGAGACCCGGGCCAGCGCCTTGTAGGCCGGCTCCACCTCCTGGCTGCGGATCAGGCGTTTGGCCAGCCGCACCTCGTGGATGATCTCCTTGAGCCAAAGCTCCTTCGTCTGGTGGATGACGATGAACAGCAACTCGTCGTGGCGGTCGCTGGTGGGGTGCTGGGCCGTGAGAAGCCGGCCGAGGTCCAGGTAGCTGGCGTAGGTGGTGATGTCGGTCATCTTGCGCCGAGGGAAGCCCGCTGGCGGTTCGAGTCAAGGCGCCGCGGGATCGCGGCGCGGGGCAGGGGCTACTTCTTCTCGTCCGGCTTGGGCTCCGGCGGCGGGCAGGTGTCGGCGATCCGCCGGGCCTCGGTCGACGCCCTGCCAGCGATGTCGAGGCCCAGGAACTCGGTGGCCACCTCGGCGGTGAGGTCGAAGCTGGTGGGCGTGTACGCGCCCGTCCCCCGTACGGCGACCTTGTGGCCCTTTTTGCTCACGCAGGTCCCCTTCAGCGTGATCCTGCCGCCGGAGAACACCTTCGTCGGGTAGGTGCAGGCGTAGTGGCGGTTGGACGGGCCGCCCATGAACTTCTCGACGTCCGCCGGCGTGATGCAGCGCTTCTCCGTCTTGGTCTGCTTGATCGGCGACAGCAGGCGGTTGGTGGATTCCCAATAGCCGGGCTGGATCAGGGGCGCGGCGGCGGTCGCGGGCATGGCGGCGCCGAGCGCGATCAGAACGAGGGGCAGGGCTTTCATCTGGCGGCGGATTCTCAAGACTGATTCCGGCGCCAGCGTGACGCGCCGTGGATGAACCTGGGCTTACCCATCCTGGGCGGCCTGCGCCGGATCGGGTTGCACGAACGTGAGATTGGCCTCGCGGGTGCGTTGGCCTTCCTCGTCGTAGAAGAACGGCAGGAACGCATAGCGCCGCCCGCGGGTCACGGGCGTCGCCTCGTGCAGCAGGTTGCAGCCGAACACCACGGCCCCGCCGGTGGGCGGCCGATAGGTGCGCGGGCCGAACTCGGGGAATCGCAGGTCTCCACCCTCGAATTCCTCGGCGTTGAGGTTGATCGAACAGGCGAAACGGCGATGCGCCGTGCCCAGGGTCTCGTTGTCGCGGTGCGGATGGAAGAAACCGCCCTCCGCGGCGTCGTAGCAGGCGACGATGTAGCGTTCGATCCGCGTGGCCTGGAACTGATAGGCCCGCGCGATCATCGGGATCACGGCGCGCTCGATGCGCTGGACGATCTCGCGACGCAGCTCCTGGTCCCCCCTCCAGGTTCACGTCGCGTCGGCGCTTCATGCCGTCGAAGACGCCCACGGTGCGGCCGCCGATGTCGCGCATAACCCCGCTGGGCGTCCCGCCGCGCGCCTCGTAGATGTTGATCAGGCGGCGGCAGAATTCCGGCTCGAAGACCCGGGGCACGACCAGCGCGGGCGCCACCAGCGGGGTTCCCGCGTGGGCCGAGAGCGGCGGGAGGCCCCCGACGATGCGGGCGAACAGCGGCTCGGGCGCCTCGAGGGCGGCGGTCTGCAGCAGGCGCTGCGCCGGATCGAACAGGAACCAGCCGCCTTCGTCGTCACGCAGATGGTAGCGGCGCGCGATCTCGCCGCCGGGATCGAACAGCCAGCGCTGGCCCGGGATCTGGTCGGCCGGGATGTCCGGGCCGTCCGGGCGGCTGGCGACGAAGAACGCGGTGATGAAGCGGTCCGCGAAGCGAGGCCGGATCGTCTCGAACGCCGTCAGCGCCGCTTCCCGGCGCGCGGGATCGGACGGCACGAAGGCCAGCAGGATGTAGCGGCCCGCGACGGTGCTGAAGTGGTACTTGGGATTGAGACGGCTGGCGGCGCTGAATTCGGGCGCGAGTTCGCCGACGGTCAGCGGCGGCAGGGTCCAGCGGCCGTTCACGCCGGCGCGCCCTGTTCGGTCGTGGCGATGGCGGTTCGCGCCCGATAGGCCTGCAGCGTGGCCTCGCCGGACTCGTCGTAGAAGAACGGCAGGAACGCATAGCGCCGTCCGCGGGTCACGGGCGTGGCCTCGTGCAGCAGGCCGCAGGAGAACACCACCGCTCCGCCCGGCGGCGGCCGGTAGGTCGCGGGGCCATATTCGGCGAAGCGCAGGTCGCCGCCCGAGAAGTCCTCGTTGAGGTTCAGCGAGCAGGCGAACCGGCGGTGCGCCGTGCCCTGGGTGGTGTTGTCGCGATGGGGATGGAAGACGCCGCCGTCGTCCGCGTCGTAACAGCTGACCAGGAACCGCTCGATCCGGGTCACCTGGAAGCCCAGGCCGCGGCGGATCATCGGATAGAGTCGTCGTTCCAGCCGTTCGCGGATGGCTTGCCGCAGTTCGGGATCCTCGATCCAGATATCCCGGCGCTTCTTCAACTCGTCCATCACCGCCACGGTGCGGTCGCCGGCGTCGCGCATGACCCCGGTGAACTGGCCGCCGTCGGTCTGGTGGCGCGCGATCAGCGCGTCGCAGAGCTCGGGTTCGAAGACGTTCGACACAGTGAGCACGGGGGCATGCAGCGGCACGCCCGCATGGTCGCCGGGGGCGGGCAGGGTGGCGATCCTGGCGAACATCTCCCCCGATGCGTCGATGGGCGCCGACGCCATGGCCCGCAGCGTCGGATCGAGCAGCAGCCAGTGCGGCTCGGGGCCGTACCGCGCGGTGATCGCGCCTGAGGCGTCAAACATCCAGCGCAGGCCGCGGAGGTCCCGCACCCCGGCCGTGAGCCCTGGGTCGCGATAGACCACCAACGCGATGGCCTTCACCTCGTCGAACAGCCTCTGGTGCGCCGCCAGCGCCCGGATCGCGGCCACGCGAGGTTCGGATTCCGCCGGCAGGAACAGGAGCAGCACATAGCGGCCCGCGATCGTGTCGAAGACGAATTCGGGATTGGAAGGCGTCGAGGCGGTGAACCAGGGCGCGTTCTGGCCAGACAGAAGCGGCATGCGCGGCAACCTAGAGCCTATGCCTGCGCGCGTCACGGGCCGGCCTGTCGCACTCCGCACGCGCACGCGTATACGCACGTGCGTACGCGCGAAGTGGCGCTGGGGTCTTCAGGATGGTAACTGGAACACCCATCTAACAGTTCGATTCGAACGGCGATTTCCTTCCCTTGACCGACAGCACCGACCACCTCCCTCCCGAACACGGGCCCGGGGGCATCGCCCCTATCGCCATCGAGGACGAGCTGAAGCGCTCGTACCTCGACTATGCGATGAGCGTCATCGTCAGCCGCGCCCTGCCGGATGTGCGCGACGGCCTGAAGCCGGTGCACCGGCGGATCCTGTTCTCGATGGGCGAACAGGGGCACACCCCAGACCGCTCGTACGTGAAGTCCGCCCGCGTGGTCGGTGACGTGATGGGTAAGTATCACCCGCACGGCGACGTCGCGATCTACGACACCATGGTGCGTATGGCGCAGCCGTTCTCGATGAGCCTGCTGCTCATCGACGGCCAGGGCAACTTCGGTTCGGTGGACAACGATCCGCCGGCGGCCATGCGCTACACCGAGAGCCGCATGACCAAGGCCGCCATGGCGATCCTGGCGGATCTCGACAAGGACACGGTCGACTTCAAGGACAACTACGACGGCTCCGAAAGCGAGCCGGTGGTGCTGCCCTCGCGCATCCCGAACCTTCTGGTGAACGGCGCCGGCGGGATCGCGGTCGGCATGGCCACCAACATCCCGCCGCATAACCTGGGCGAAGTGGTCGACGCCTGCCTGGCCTATATCGACGATCCCGAGATCGGCCTGGACGCCCTGCTGGACATCGTCCCGGGGCCCGACTTCCCGACGGGAGGCCAGATCGTCGGCCGCACCGGCCCGCGTACGGCGCTGATGACCGGCCGCGGCTCGGTGATCATGCGCGGCATCGCCAACGTCGAGGAGATCCGCAAGGATCGCGAGGCGATCATCATCACGGCGATTCCGTTCCAGCTGAACAAGGCCGCGCTGGTCGAGCGTATCGCCGAGCTGGTGCGCGAGAAGCGGATCGAGGGCGTGTCTGACCTGCGCGACGAGTCCGACCGCCAGGGCATGCGCATCGTCATCGAGATGAAGCGCGACGCCTCGGCCGACGTGCTTTTGAACCAGCTCTACCGCTTCACGCCGCTGCAGAGCTCGTTCGGCGTCAACATGCTGGCGCTGAACCGCGGGCGGCCCGAGCAGATGGGCCTGCGCGACATGATCACCGCCTTCGTGGATTTCCGCGAAGAGGTGGTGGTCCGCCGCACCAAGTTCGAACTGGGCAAGGCGCGCGACCGCGGCCACGTCTTGGTGGGCCTGGCCATCGCCGTGGCCAACATCGACGAGTTCATCCACATCATCCGCTCGTCCAAGGACCCGACCGAGGCCCGCGAGCGGCTGGTGGCCCGGGACTGGCCGGCGGGCGACATGCTGCCGCTGGTGGAGCTGATCGCCGACCCGCGCACCCTGGTCATCGACGGCAAGGAGATCCGGCTCACCGACGAGCAGGCCCGCGCCATCCTGGCGCTGACCCTCTCGCGCCTGACCGGCCTCGGCCGCGACGAGATCTTCGGCGAGGCCCGCGAACTGGCGCAGACCATCCAGGGCCACCTGGAGATCCTGGCCTCGCGCGAGAAGATCATGGGCATCGTCCGTGACGAGCTGGTGTCCGTGCGGGAAGCCTTCGCCGTTCCGCGCCGGACCGAGATCATCGACGGCGACGCCGACGTCGAGGACGAGGACCTGATCGCCCGCGAGGACATGGTCATCACCGTGACCCACGGCGGCTATGTGAAGCGCACGCCGCTCAGCCTCTACCGGACCCAGCACCGGGGCGGGAAGGGCCGCTCGGGCATGGCGACCAAGGAAGAGGACGCCGTCACCCGGGTCTTCTCGGCCAACACCCATACGCCGATGCTGTTCTTCTCCAGCGGCGGGAAGGCCTACCAGCTCAAGGTGTGGCGCCTGCCGGTGGGCACGCCCACCTCGCGCGGCAAGGCGTTCGTCAACCTGCTGCCCATCGAGCCCGGAGAGAGCATCACCTCGATCCTGCCTCTGCCCGAGGACGAGGCGACGTGGGACCAGTACGACGTGATGTTCTCCACCCGCTCCGGCGGCGTGCGGCGGAACAAGCTCAGCGACTTCATCGGCATCAAGCGAAACGGCAAGATCGCCATGAAGCTCGACGAGGGCGATGCGATCATCGGCGTCGCGGTCTGCAACGCCGAGGTCAACGACGTGCTGCTGACCACGGCGGCCGGCCGCTGCATCCGCTTCAAGGTCGAGGACGTCCGCGTCTTCGCCGGCCGTGACTCCACCGGCGTGCGGGGTATCCGCTTGGCCGATGGGGACAGCGTCATCTCGATGGCGATCCTGCGCGCCGTCGACGCCACGCCCGAGGAGCGGGCGGCCTACGTCAAGCACTCCCGCGCCATGGCCAAGGCCGTGTCCGGCGAAGGCGAGGATGTCGAGGACGCCGCTGCGCCGGACGACGAGGACGAGGCCGTCGGCGAGGCCGCCCTGTCGCCTGAACGGATCGCGGAGCTCGGCGCGGCCGAGGAAATCCTGCTCACGGTCTCGACCGAGGGCTACGGCAAGCGGACCTCAGCCTACGAGTTCCGCCGCACTGGCCGTGGCGGCCAGGGACTCCTGGCGCAGGACCTCACAAAGCGCGGCGGACGCCTGGCGGCCTCGTTCCCCGTGGACGAGGGTGATCAGATTCTGCTGGTCACCGACCAGGGGCAACTGATCCGCACGCCCGTGACGCAGGTCCGCATGGTGGGCCGCAATACCTCGGGCGTGATCATCTTCCGCACCAGCGCCGACGAGCACGTGGTGTCGGTGGAGCGTCTGGCGGAGCAGGGCGACGACGAGATCGAGATCGACGCCGCGATCCAGGATGGCGGGGGCGAACCGCCGTCCGACGCGGCTCCCGACACCGGCCAGGAATAGCCCGGCGCGCGAAACCCCGGGCCGCTACCGTGGGTTTCGCGTGTCCGACCCTCACGGAACGGAAGGTCGATTCCGCTTGCCAGAACGGCGTCCGGCGGCGAAAGGGCGAAACGGTTGAGTTTGGGGGACCCCTAGCGCATGACCCGCGTCGGCTTCTATCCGGGCACGTTCGACCCCATCCACAACGGTCACACCGACATCATGGGCCGGGCGGTCAAGCTGGTGGACCGGCTGGTCATCGGCGTCGCGATCAACGCCGGCAAGGGGCCGCTGTTCTCCCTCGACGAGCGCGTGGACATCGTCGAGCAGGCGGTCCAGCCGCTGCGAGACAAGGCCGAGATCCTGGTCCAGCCCTACGAGGGCCTCACCATGCATTTCGCCCGCGAGGTCGGCGCCAGCGTCATCGTCCGCGGCCTGCGCGCCGTGGCCGACTTCGAATTCGAGTTCCAGATGACCGCCATGAACCAGCAGCTCGACCGCGAGATCGAGACCGTCTTCTTCATGGCCGACCCGCGCCACCTGGCCATCGCGTCCAAGCTGGTCAAGGAGATCGCCCAGCTGGGCGGCGAGGTGGACAAGTTCGTCAGCCCGTCCGTCAAGGACCGGCTGATGCAGAAGGTGGGCCGCGCCTAATCTCTGGCGAAGCGGCGGCGACCTCGCTACGAGAGGCGCCATGAGTTTCAAGACCGTTCTGCTCGCCGCGGCGTTCGCGGCCCTGGCCACCACGGCGGCCGCCCAGAAGAAGCCGGCAGCGCCGCCGGCGGTCCCCGCGGCGCCCGGCGCGCCCACCGCCGCCGACTGGCGCGTCCCCAAGGCCGAGGACGTGCTCGTGATCGACACCAACAAGGGCCGGATCATCGTCGAGATGGTCCCCGAGGTGGCGCCTCTGTGGACCGCACAGATGCGCGCGCTCGCGCTGGAGCACTTCTACGACGGCCTGACGTTCTTCCGGGTCATCGAAGACTTCATGGACCAGACCGGCGACCCCGAGAACCGCGGCACCGGCCAGTCGTCGAAGCCCAATGTGAACGCCGAATTCCAGTTCCGACGCGGTCCCGAGACGCCGTTCGTGCTGGCTGTGGACCAGGCCGTCGCCGAAGTGGGCTTCATCAAGTCGCTGCCGGTGACGACCCAGTCGATGATGCTGGCCCCCATGACGCGCGACGGGAAGGTCTCGGGCTACGGTCTGTTCTGCCCGGGCGTCGGCGGCGCCGCGCGGGGCGAGGACGAGAACTCGGCCAACAGCCAGTTCTTCCTGATGCGCGCCAACTATCCGAAGCTGGAGCGCCGCTACACCGCCTGGGGCCGCGTGATCGCGGGCCAGGATGTGGTCACCGCCATCAAGGTGGGCGAGCCCGTGGCCGATCCCCAGGACAAGATGGAACGGGTGCGCGTGTTGAGCGATATCCCGGAGAAGGACCAGCCGAAGATCCGCGTGATCGATCCGGCCGGCAAATGGTTCAAGGCCGAGATCGCCCGCGCCCAAGCCGCGGGCGGCGCGAACTTCACGGCCTGTGACGTGAACATCCCTGTCGAGGTGAAATGATGGACGCCGAAAACACCCTTCTGCTGGAGCTGGAAACCGGCCCCGTGACGATCAAGCTGCGGCCCGACCTCGCGCCCCAGCACGTGACCCGGATCAAGGAGCTGGCCCGCGAGGGCTTCTATGATGGTGTGGTCTTCCACCGCGTGATCCCGGGCTTCATGGCCCAGGGCGGCGACCCCACCGGCACGGGCACCAGCGGCTCGTCCAAGCCCAACCTGCCGGCCGAGTTCTCGAAGGAGCCGCACGTGCGCGGCGTCTGCTCGATGGCCCGCACCGCCAATCCGAACTCGGCCAACAGCCAGTTCTTCATCTGCTTCGACGACGCCCGTTTCCTCGACGGCCAGTACACCGTCTGGGGCGAGGTGACCGAGGGCATGGAGCACATCGACTCCCTGCCCAAGGGCGAACCGCCGCGCAACCCCGGCAAGATCGTCTCGGCCAAGGTCGCCGCGGACGCTTAGACCGCGTCATGGCGGCCCGGCTCAAGGTCTTCGTCACCTCGGACGGCCTGACCGACCACGTGGTCGCGGCCAGTTCGAAGCCCAAGGCGCTGGCCGCCTGGGGCAGCCACCAGGACCTGTTCAAGACCGGGCTGGCCCATGAGACCGACGACACGGCCATGGTGAAGGCGGCGACGGCGCAACCCGGCGAAGTGCTTCGCCGGGCCGCCGGTTCGCGCGCGACGCTCGCCAAGATGAAGCCGGCGAAGGCCGCGAAGCCCAAGCCCGCCGGCCCGACGAAGGCCGCCCTGAAGAAGGTCGCCGACGCCGAGGCGAAGCTGGCCGCGGCGGACGCCGCCCATGCGCGCGAGCTGGCCGAGCTGGACGCCCGCCGCGCGGCGCTGGAGGCTAGGCACGCCAAAGTCCGTGAGAAGCTGGCGGCGGCGCTGGCCGCGGCCCGGAAGGCGCCGGACTAACCCCCAAGCTTGACGCGCGCGGTCTCGCATGCGCTTCACCTCGCCCTTCATGCAGCTCGCCGACTTCGATTTCCACCTGCCCGAGGACCGCATCGCGCTGCGGCCCGCCAACCCGCGGGATTCCGCGCGTCTGCTGCTGGTGGAGCCCGAGGCCCCGTTCCGCGACCTGCACGTGCGCGACCTTCCGGGCCTGCTGCGGGCCGGGGACGTGCTGGTGGTCAACGACACCCGGGTGATCCCGGCGCGGTTGAAGGGCTTCCGCACCCGCGGCGAAAGCCGGATCGCGGTCGAGGCGACCCTGCACCAGCCGCGCTCCGGCCATGTCTGGACCGCCTTCATGCGGCCGGGAAAGAAGCTGGCCGTGGGCGACCGGCTGGCGTTCGGAGAGGGCGACGACCGCGCCTGCCTGCTGGGCAATCTCGACGCCACCGTCCAGGCCAAGGGGGAGGGGGGCGAGGTCACCATCGCCTTCGACCTGTCGGGCCCCGACCTGATGGCCGCGATCGCCGAGCGCGGAATGATGCCCCTGCCGCCCTACATCGCCGCCAAGCGGGGCGAGGACGAGCAGGATCGCGCCGACTACCAGACCGTCTACGCCGCCGAGGACGGTTCGGTCGCCGCGCCGACGGCGGGCCTGCACTTCACGCCGGAGCTGCTGGCGCGGCTGGCGGGCGTGGGGGTGGGCTTCGAGCGGGTGACGCTGCATGTCGGCGCCGGCACCTTCCTGCCGGTGAAGACCGAGGATCTGTCCCAGCACCACATGCACGCCGAATGGGGCGAGGTGGACCCCGAGACGGCCCAGCGCCTCAACGCCGCGCGGGCGGCGGGTGGGCGGATCGTCTGCGTGGGCACCACCTCGCTGCGCCTGCTGGAGAGCGCCGCCGATCCGGACGGGACGATCCGGCCGTTCTGCGCGGAGACCGCCATCTTCATCACCCCGGGCTACCGCTTCCGGGCCGCCGACGGGCTGATGACGAATTTCCACCTGCCGAAATCGACGCTCTTCATGCTGGTCTCGGCTTTCGCGGGCTTCGCTGCCATGCGCGCCGCCTACGCCCACGCCATCGCCGAGGGCTATCGGTTCTATTCCTACGGCGACTCCAGCCTGCTCTGGCGAACCGCCTGATGGCCGGTTTCCCGTTCACGATCGCCGCCACCGACGGCAAGGCCCGCACCGGCGTGCTGGCCACGCCGCGGGGCGACATCCGCACGCCGGCCTTCATGCCCGTCGGCACGGCGGGGACGGTCAAGGCGCTGACGGTGGAGCAGGTGGGCGCCACGGGAGCCGACATCCTGCTGGGCAACACCTACCACCTGATGCTGCGGCCGACCGCCGAGCGGGTGAAGCGGCTGGGCGGCCTGCACCGGTTCATGCGCTGGGAGAAGCCGATCCTCACCGACTCGGGCGGCTTCCAGGTCATGTCGCTGTCGAAGATCTCCAAGGTCACCGAGGACACCGTCACCTTCCAGAGCCACATCGACGGCAGCCGCCACGCCCTGTCGCCCGAGCGGTCGATGGAGATCCAGGCCGACCTGCTGGGCTCGGACATCGTCATGCAGCTGGACGAACTGGTCGCCCTGCCGGCCACGCCGGAACGCGCCGCCGACGCCATGCGCCGTTCCGCCAGGTGGGGACAGCGTTCGAAGAACGCGTTCGGCGAACGAGATGTGCAAAACCTGTTCGGCATCCAGCAGGGCGGTCTCGATGTCGCGCTGCGCCAGGAATCGGCGGACCGATTGAGGGAGATCGGCTTCGACGGCTACGCCATCGGCGGGCTGGCGGTGGGCGAGGGGCACCAGGCCATGTGCGAGGCGCTGGACTTCGCGCCAGCCATGCTGCCGGTCGAGCGGCCGCGCTACCTGATGGGCGTGGGAAAGCCCATCGACATCGTCGAGGCGGTCTACCGCGGGGTCGACATGTTCGACTGCGTCCTGCCCACCCGCTCCGGCCGCCACGGCCAGGCCTGGACCTGGGAGGGATCGGTCAATCTGAAGAACGCCCGCTTCGCCGAGGACGACATGCCGCTGGACCCCGCGAGCGACGTCTCAGCCAGCCGCGACTATTCCAAGGCCTACCTGCACCACCTCGTGAAGTCGCAGGAGATCCTGGGGCAGGTGCTGCTGTCCTGGCACAACCTGGCCTTCTTCCAGGCCCTGATGACCGAGATGCGGGCCGCGATCGCGGCGGGGACCATGGCGGCCTTCCGCGACGCGTTCGTCGCCCGTCAGCGCCCTAGCGGACCGGATACTTCGGCGTGAGCGCGCTCTTCGACGGCGGGCGCTGAGGTCCGGCGGTTCCGGCGGCTTGCTTCATCGCCGCCCGTTCATGCGACGGCGTGGCCGGCGGCATGCAGCCCTTGGACTCGCCCAAGCCCTTGAGATAGGCCCGTCGTACGTTGCCGGCGATGATGGCCGACTGCACCAGCCGGTCATGGGCCTCGGCGCCAGACAGCTTCCGCACGAAGCCGCGGAACGGGATGGCGTCCGACGCCAGGTCGCCCGCCACGCCCAGGGCCGTGGACTTGCCTCGGTCCATCAGGTTCTCGTCGCCGACCGGAACCCGGTCGATGTCCGGCCCCAACGCCTCGTCCAGGGGCCGGATCATGGCGATCAGGGCGGCGCATTTGAAGGTGCGCGGCGGGCGCGCATAGGGATCGTCCAGCGCCTGGAGCAGCACGGCGGGGATCTTCGCCCTCACCACGTTGAGGTCGCGCAGGGGCGCGCTGGCGGCTCCCTGGACGCTCTCTCGCTTGAGCTGGTCGGAGGTCTTCATCTGGTTCGCCGAATCCGGCGGCGGCGGAGGCGGGGTGAGCACCTCCGGCGCGGCGCGCTTCGGGGCGGCCTTCGCGGGCGCGGTCTTGGCGGTCGGCCTGGTCTGGGCGGACGCGGCGCCGGCCAAACCCATGATGGCGGACGCGACGACGATCAGGTGGAAGGCTCTCGAGCGCATGGAAGCCACCATACGCCCGTCTACGGCGCTGTTAAGGCTTTGGCCGCGAAAGCCGGTTTGACTTTCGCCCGGCGCCCTCTAGGTTCCGCCCGCTTCGCCTGGGCGCCCGATGAGGACGTCCGCGTCGAGGGCCGGTAGCTCAGTGGTAGAGCATTCGACTTTTAATCGAATGGTCGTGAGTTCGAACCTCACCCGGCCTACCAAATTCCATAGTTAAAACAATACTGTAGAATTTGGCGAAGCGTATCGATGTTCGCTGAATGAATTAAGTCGGCGTTTAAGTCGGCGAACTTCTCGGCTGTTCACAAGTGCGTGGACGAACGGCGGTACGCAAAGGCTCTGGGACAGGAGGAAGGCGCCCGCGTTGATTCGGAGCATCGTCGACCCCGGGGACGGCCCTTGATCGTGCACGCCGCCGGGTGTGTGCTGGCCACCTTCGGCGCGTGCCCTCCTAGCCTGGGCGATAGATCGCAAACACCTTGGTGACATGGCAGTCGCTCAGCCAACTGCAGCGCGCGCCGCGTCGAACAAGGAACACGTCACCTTCGTCGAAGGTCGCCATCTCCCCGGCGTCATCGACGAACGTCACAGCGCCTTCGAGCAGGTGCATGAGCTCGTGGTGGTCATAGGTCATCGCGTTGCGGGCGTAGGGCGTCGAGTCCCAGACCCCGCAGAGGAAGGCGCCGTCGGCGGACATATACTGGGTGTGGTTGCGGCACTGCGGCGTGGGCGTCGTGAGGAGTTCGGCGAGCGGCGCGCCCGAAGGCTGCCGTTCCGTCGCGGGATCCATCGCACTGGCATTGAGCGAGGGGCCGGCCTCTGTGGCGTGGCGCAGATAGATCAGCACGGTCGGCTGGCCGCAGCGCCAGCTAAACGGGGCGTCCGGCGGGATCACGATGCTCTGGCCGGCTTCCAGCTCGAACCGCTCTGCGCCGATCTCGAGCGCAAGGCGGCCGGCTACGACATGCAGGAACTCGTCCGCAACCTGCCCGGCCACCTGACCGGCCCCTGGCCGCAGGAGCAGCGCTCCGGCCGTCACCGGCCCATCGTCCAGGTGCAGCGTGCGGCGGCCGGCGATGAACGGGTCGCCGGCGGGTGAGTCCGCGACGGCTTCGAGCGCCCAGCTTTTCAAGTCGATGAACGACCAGCGGAGATCGGCTCGATTGGCGGAGGCCACAGCAGTCATTGGGAAATCCTCTCAAGTTTGTCGGCGGGCCTAGTCCGCGGCCGGCTTGACGAGGGCCTTGTAGAAGCCGTTCGTCTGGACCTTCACCGTCACCGGCGTCTCGCCGCGGTTGCGCCAGTACCAGCCGTGGATGCCCGCGAACGGCGCGGTGAAGGCTCCCTGCCCGCTCGTAAGGTCGGCTTCCTTCCAATAGGTGGTGAACTCCTCGTCGCCGGCGTTCGGCGGCTCGCCGTGCATGTCGGCCTTCACCGGGCCTGTGGCCTCCCAGCGGAAGATCATGTGGTCGCCGGCCGCCATCTCAGCCTTCACCTCCACGCCGCTGTGCGGCGGCAGGGTCACGGTCATCTCGTCGGAACGCAAGGGCGTGGCCTTGGCGATGGCGGCCTTGGTCGGGGCCGTGGCGGCCTGCGGAGCCGCTTCAGCCGGTCGCGCCGCCTCCGCCGTGGCGGATGCCATGCCGGTCAGCCCGAGGACGCGGCCGAGGCCCGTCAGGTCGACGCCCCGCTCCGCCGGCAGGACAAAGAGGGTCAGGATCGCGGCCGCGCCCGCCGCCGCGACGCCACAGGCGGCCACCAGCTTGCCCGTCGGAGCCTGATAGGGAATCTCGCTCATCATGCGCGCTCCAGGAAGAATCCGGACAATTGGTAGCCGATCAGCACGAAGCCGGCCGACATCAGGGTGGTGTTGGCCACCAGCACGCTGCGCCCGAAGGTCTCGCTTCGCCGCCATAGGGTCATGAGGATCAGGATCGCAGATAGCGCCAGGAATTGGCCGATCTCGACGCCCACATTGAAGCTGATCAGGTTCGGGACGAGCCCGTCCCGGGACAGGCTCATCTCCTGGATCTTCGTGGCCAGGCCGAAGCCGTGGAAGAAGCCGAAGACCAGCACGGCGCCCTTGGGGTTGGGCGTGAAGCCGATCACCCGCTTCAGGCCGCCAAGGTTGTCGATCGCCTTGTAGACCACCGACAGGCCGATGATCGCGTCGATCAGGAAGGGATTGGCGTGGACGCCGGTCAGCACGCCGAACAGCAGAGTGGTGCTGTGGCCGACCGCGAACAGCGTCACGTAGTGGGCGACGTCCTTCAGGCGGTAGAGGAAGAAGATCACCCCGAAGAGGAACAGCAGGTGGTCGTAGCCGGTGACCATGTGCTTGGCCCCGAGGTAGACGTAGGGCGCGATGTGCATGCCCGGGTTGCCCTGGATGAACGCCTTGTCGTCCTCGGCCACGCCGTGGGCGGCCGCCTCGCCGGCGAGCGCCAGCATGAGCACGAGAGCGAGCCAACCGGCCGGCCGACCCCAGCGGGCAGCCAGCTCCTCCAGCCTGCGCATCGGAAGGCCTCCTTGAGCGCGCGGTCAGTTGATGGTGAAGGTCGTGGACGCGCGGGCCTGGGTGGCCTTGTTGACCAGCATCACGCCGACCTTTGAGCCCGGCGCCAGCTTGAGGCCTTTGGCCTCGAATTTGTTGCCAGCGGCGGGCGTCATCTGAACGTTGGACGTCTTACCGGCCTTGGTGGTGATCGTCAGCCGCGCAGTCAGGTCGGCGCTTGCGACGTCCTCTTCGTCTTCCTTGACGTAGAGGGCGACGCCAGCGGGCGCGTTGACCAGCTCGAAGCGAGTCTCGCCCGTCATCTGCACCACGCCGCCGTGCTGAGGCTTCATGCTACCGTGGGCGTCGGCGCTGGCGGCGAAGGCCAGGGCGGCGAGGCCGATGAAGGCGGCAGACGGGGACTTCCGGAACATCATCGCCATGGTCCTTATTCGGGGGCGTGCTGCAGCACGAAGGTCAGGGTCGCCTCGTGCTCCGTCTTGGCGGCCTTGGCCGGCTCGTCGCTCGGGCCGTCGTAGATGGCGTTGACGACGTTCAGGCCCTGGTTGCGCACCCGAATCGTGGCGACGCCGTCCGAGCCGGTCACGATCTTCTCGGCGTCCGGGTCGTTGACCAGATCGGCGATCACCCGCGCCCCGGCGATCGGCTTGCCCTTGTAGAGCACGCGCACCTTCAGCGGCTCGCCCATCTTCTCGGGGATCGCGCCCACGGGGACGATCTGCACCACCTGGTCGGCGAACGTCGGGAGGGGCGCGCCGAGCGGTCCGTTCAGATAGACGGCGTACTTGTAGTTCTTGGTGGTGATCGTGGCCTCGGGCGCCTCGTCCTTGCCCTTCTTCACCCACTCGCCGTCCGGCATCTTCGCCCAGATGCCGTTGAACATCACACCCGTGATCACGGTGGCAGGGCTGTCGCTGTCCACCATCACCATGGGGCCGGCCGCGCGCAGCTTGGTGGGCACCGCCTTGTATTGGGCGTCGTAGCCCGCGACCTTCTCTACGAGCGGCAGGCGCTTGACCGAGTCCAGGTCGTCGGCGCCGACGCCATAGATGAAGGCGAGCTGTTTCGAGCGCTGGGCAAACCAGATGGCGTGGGCGTCGGCCGGCGGGGCCGCGAGGCCGAAGACGGCTGCGGCTGTCGCCGCGGCGCCGAGGGCTCTGAGGGATGTGGGCATTCGGTACTCCCCGTAGCGATCCAATCCAGGCCTCGCAGCGTATCCCTGTTGTCCGAGCCCGCGTGCCGTTCGTGAGGCCTGCCGGCGCATCTATTGCCGAAACCAGCCCTCAGACGGCAGCCGGCGCCAAAGCCGTCGGACACCACTCACGCTCGGGTCTGAGGGAACAGCCCGCCGCCACAGCGCGGAAGGTTGGGGTGGCCGTGGACGGCGGGCGCCTGCGATCAGGGGTGGATCGCCGCGACCCATGTTCTCCCACGCGTCCGTCGGAATGATCTGCGGATTCAACGTCCATGACGCGCCAGCTGCGCCGAACGCCGCCGTTGGTTCGCGATCACATTGGGCGCCGCTGCGCCCATCATCGTCCGCTGGAACTGGCGGATCCTCACGTGGCTGCACATCGGATCATCGGCGCGGCGGCAGCGCTGCTCGCCATCGGAACGGCGGTGTCGGCCGCAGAAGCGCCCGCCGTCGAGCTGTCGGCGACGTACACAGGCGAGGCCTGGCGCAACCTCCAGGGCGGGCTGCGGCGCGGCTCGGTCTACCTCGAGAACCTTGAGGCGGCCGCCGAGGTCGATATGGCGCGCGCGTTCGGCTGGCGCGGCGCGACTGTTCGCGCCTCGGCCTTCTGGAACGACGACGACACCCTCTCCGAGCCACTGGTCGGCGACATCCAGGCGATCAGCGGCAAGGACGCCACCGGCGGGACCCGCCTGTACGAAGCCTGGGTGCGGCAGGAGGTCGGCGCCGGCGCCGTCAAGCTGGGCGTCATCGACCTCAACAGCGACCTCGCGGTCAACAAGGCGGCGCTGCTGTTCGCGAACGGGGCGCAGGGCCTGGGGCTCGACCTCGCGCAGGCCGGGCGGAACGGGCCCTCAGTGTTCCCGAACACCGGCCTGGGGGTGCTGGCCGAGCTTCCGATCGACGGGCACTGGGCGGTGAAGCTCGGAGCGTTCAACGGCGTGCCGCGCCACTCCGACCGGCGCGGTCCGACCTTCCGCATCGACGCCGACGACGGAGCCTTCGTCGTCGGCGAGCTCCTCCACGAGAGCGACAACGAAACCCGGTTCGCCCTGGGGCTCTGGAGCCACACCGCCAAGTTCGACATCATGGACCGACCGGGCTCTCGCGACTCGTCGATGGGCGGCTATGCGCTGATCGAGCGCCCGCTCGCGCGGTGGGGCGACCGGCGGCTGGACGGTTTCGCCCGCCTGGGCCTGGCCGAGCCGAAGACCGAGGAGATCGCCGCGGCTTACAGCGCGGGCCTGGTGCTGAGCGGCCGGCTGCTGGGCTTCGAGGACGAGGCCATCGGCGTGGCCTTCACCACGGCGCAGACGGGCCGACCCTATCGGCGCGCGCGTGCGGCGCTGGGCGAGCTGGTGGAAAAGCGCGAGACGGCCCTGGAGCTGACCTACCGCGCGCAGGTCACCCGCTGGCTCGCGGTGCAGCCCGACGTGCAGTACGTGATCAACCCCGGCGCCGACGCCGCTCTGAAGAATGCGCTGGTGGTCGGCCTGCGCTTCGAGGTCGCGTGGAGCGGGGGGTCAGGCCGCTAGCAGCCGCTCGACGATCGCCGCGTGCAGCCGGATCCCGGTGGGGATCACCTCGTCGTTGAAGTCGTAGCGCGGATGGTGGAGCGGCACGTGCTCGCCGTCGCGCGCCTGGCCCAGCCAGATGTAGGCGCCCTTGCGCGCCTGCAGCATGAACGCGAAGTCCTCCGAGGTGAACGCCGGCGCCGGCGCGGTCTCGGCGTGGCAGCAGACACACCGCGCCGCCGCGAGCGCCTCGGTTGCGGCCTCGGGATGGTTGATGGTCGCCGGGTAGTAGCGGTCGTAGACGATCGTCGGCTTCACGCCGTGGGCGGTGGCGACGCCGGCGACGACATCGCGCAACGCGGCCTCGATCGTGTCCTGAACCTCGGGCTCGAAGCTGCGCACCGTGCCCGTCACACGGACGATCGCGGGCAGGACGTTGTGGGACTGGCCGCCCTCGATCTTGGTCACCGAGAGCACGGCCGAGGAGGTCGGCGGGATGCGGCGCGAGACGATGCCGTTCAACTGCGTCACCAGGTGACTGGCGGCCAGGATGGCGTCCGGCGTCTGGTGCGGCATCGCCGCGTGACCGCCCCGGCCTTCGAGGCTGATCTCGAACTTGTCCGCCGCCGCCATGATCGGGCCGGCGCGGGTCTGCGCCGTCCCCGCCGGCAGGTCCGGCCAGTTGTGCAGGGCGTAGACCTCGTCCGTCGGGCAGAGGTCGAAGAGGCCGGCCTCGATCATCGCCCGCGCCCCGCCCAGACCTTCCTCTGCCGGTTGGAAGATGAAGTTCACCGTGCCGTCGAAGCGCCGCGTGCGGGTCAGGTGCCGCGCCGCGCCCAGCAGCATCGCCACGTGACCGTCGTGGCCACAGCCGTGGAAGGCGCCGGCCGTCTGGCTCGCATAGGCTAGCCCCGTCTCCTCCCGGATCGGCAGGGCGTCCATGTCGGCCCTGAGCGCGAGCCTCCGGTCCGAGCCGCCGGCCCGCAGCACGCCCACCACCCCGGTGCCGCCGATCCCGGTGTGGACCTCGAGCCCGAGCTCCCGCAAGGCCTCGGCGATCTTGGCCGACGTGCGATGCTCGGCGAAGCCCAGCTCAGGATGGGCATGGATGTCGCGGCGGAACGCGACGAGCGGGTCGATCAGGTCGGCGATCTCGGAAGCGCCCGCGGACATGCTCAGGCCTTCTCTCCGAACAGCCCCTGGATCGGGTAGTGCGTCTTGATGAAGGGCGACTTGATGACGATGTAGCTGAAGTACTTCTCGATCCCGATGTTGCTCTCGAGCAGGTACTCGATCAGCGTCTGGTAGTGGCTCACGCCTGGGGTCACGAACTTCAGCAGATAGTCGTAGCCGCCGCTGACCAGGTGGCATTCGATGATCTCGTCGACCGTCCGGATCTTGGCTTCGAAGCGGGCGAAATCGGTGCTCTTGTGGTCCTGCAGGGTCACTTCCGTGAAGACGGTCAGGAACTCGCCCAGCTTGTGCAGGTTGATCTGGGCGCCGTAGCCGGTGATGTACCCCGCCTGTTCCAGCCGCTTGACGCGCGTCAGGCAGGGACTGGGCGACAGGCCGACCGCGTCGGCCAGCTCGACGTTTGTGATCCGGCCAGCCTTCTGCAGCTGGGCCAGGATCTTCAGGTCGATGCGATCGAGCTTCGGCGTGTTCATCTCTGGGCCCGGCGTTAAGCCAACGCCGCTCGAATGTCAGGCTCTTCGAGCAATGCGTCCAGTGTCCTTCCTATGCGCTCGAAGATCATATCCATTTCCGCCGCCGAGCAGCAGAGCGCGGGCGCGAGGCCGATGGTCGCGTCGCCGAACGCCCGGTAGATCACGCCATTGCCATAGCCGCCGGCGAACAGGCGATCGGGCAGCTTCAGCGCGGGATCGAACGGTCGCTTGGTCGCCTTGTCGGCCACCAGCTCGATCGCGCCCAGCAGGCCCCGCCCGCGAGTGTCGCCGACCATCGGGCGCTCGGCCATCATCGCGAGGCCGGCGGCGAAACGCGGGGCCACGGCGCGGGCGTTCTCGAGGATCCCGCCCTCGGTGTAGAGCCGCAGCACCTCCAGGCCCACAGCGGCGCTGACTGGATGGCCCGAGTATGTGAAGCCGTGGCCCACCGGCATATCCGGCGCCGCGTCGGCGATGGTGGAATAGACCGCCTCGGACATCAGGACGGCGCCCATCGGCGCGTAGCCGGAGGTCAAGCCCTTGGCGACGGTCATCAGGTCGGGCGAGACGTCCTCGTCGTCACAAGCGAACATCGGGCCGGTGCGGCCGAATCCGGTGATCACCTCGTCGGCGACGAACAGGATCTCCAACTCGGCGCAGGTGTCGCGCATGGCCTTCAGCCACCCCTTCGGCGGCACGATGACGCTGCCCGAACCCTGGATCGGCTCGCAGAAGAAGGCCGCGACCGTGTCGGCGCCCAGTTCGGCCACCTTCGCCCGCAGCTGCGCCACCGAGCGGGCGATCAGCGCCTCGTCGTCGAGCTCGCTGCGATAGGGATAGGGGGAGGGGAGATGATGCTGCCAGGCGCGCGGCACGTCGAAATTGCGGTGGAAGGCCGGGAGTGCGGTCAGGCCAGAGCCCAGGCTGGACGAGCCGTGGTAGCCGCGCTCGAGGGCGATGAACTGCTTCTTCGACGGTTTCCCGAGCGCGTTGAAGTAGTGGACGATGAAGCGGATCGCCGAGTCCACGGCGTCCGACCCACCCAAGGTGAAGTAGACCCGCTCCAGGCCCGGCGGGGCCAGCTCGGCCAGCCGCTGCGCGAGCCGGATGGCGGGCTCACTGCCGAAGTCGAAGTAACCGGTCGCGTAGGGCAGGCGGCGCATCTGATCGGCGGCGGCCTGGACGATGCTCTCCTGGCCATAGCCCACGTTAACGCACCAGAGGCCCGCGAAGGCGTCCAGCAGCTCTCGGCCATCGCCGTCGGTGAGATACATCCCGCGCCCGGATTCAAGCACCGTCACGCCCCGCGCCTCGTGCGCGCGATAGGCGCTGACCGGGTGGATCAGGTGGTCTCGGTCGAGCTCCTGGAGCGATCGGTTGGACCTGGTGGGGTTCGGCAGTGGCATTCGCCCGTCTCCTCGCTGCGGCAAGGCTAGGCGAGACGCGGCGCGTGGATCGGCCGTCGTGCGCCCGCTCGGGGGGACGTCGCAGCTTTTTTCCAGCCTCCGCGGCAGATTATGCTTCGAGGGCCTCGGCGACCGCCTTGCCGCAGGTGACCGTGTCGGCGGTCCCCCTGAGGTCGGCCGTCCGCAACCTGGGCTCGGTCAACACGGTCTCGATGGCGCGCATGATCGAGGCCGCGGCGGCCGTCTCGCCCAGGTGCTCCAGCATCATGGCCGCCGACCAGATCTGACCGATGGGATTGGCGATCCCCTTGCCGGCGATGTCGGGGGCCGAGCCGTGCACCGGCTCAAACAGCGAGGGCGACGTGCGCTCGGGGTTGATGTTGCCGGAGGGGGCGACGCCGATGGTGCCCGTGCATGCAGGGCCCAGGTCGGAGAGGATGTCCCCGAATAGGTTGGAGGCCACCACGACGTCGAAGCGGTCCGGGTTCAGCACGAACTGCGCGGTCAGGATGTCGATGTGGTACTTGTCCCAGCGGACGTCAGGATAGCTCGCCGCCATCGCCTCCACCCGTTCGTCCCAGTAGGGCATGGTGATGGAGATGCCGTTGGACTTGGTGGCCGAGGTGAGGTGCTTCTCAGGCCGGCGGTTCGCCAGCTCAAAGGCGTAGCGCAGGACCCGGTCGACGCCGATGCGGGTCATCACCGTGTCCTGGATCACCACCTCGCGCTCGGTGCCGGGGAACATCCGGCCGCCGACCGAGGAGTATTCGCCCTCGGTGTTCTCGCGCACGATCCAGAAGTCGATGTCGCCGGGCTTGCGACCCGCGAGCGGACTGGCGATGCCGGGCATCAGGCGCGCGGGACGCAGGTTCACGTACTGATCGTACTCGCGCCGGAACTGCAGCAGCGAGCCCCACAGGGAGATATGGTCGGGCACGGTGTCGGGCCAGCCGACGGCGCCAAAGAAGATCGCGTCGGGTCGGCCGATCCGGTCCTTCCAGTCGTCCGGCATCATCTGGCCGTGACGCGCGTAGTAGTCGCACGACGCGAAGTCTTGCCACTGCTGCTCGATGCGGAAGCCGTGCATCGCGGCCACGCGTTCGAGCACCCGGATGCCCTCCGGCGTGGTCTCCTTGCCGATCCCGTCGCCGGGGATCACGGCGATCCGGTAGACCCGTTCCGTCGTCATGGTCGCTCGTGCTCCGGCAGCTCAGGCGGAGAGCTTCAGGCCACCGAAGTGGAAGGCCTTGGTCTCCAGATACTCTTCCAGTCCGGCGTGGCCGCCCTCGCGGCCCAGGCCCGACTGCTTCACGCCGCCGAAGGGCGACATTTCCATGGCGATGGAGCCGGTGTTCAGCGCCACCATGCCCGCCTCCAGCCGCTCGCCGACCCGCCACGCCCGGTGCAGGTTCTCGGTGTAGAAGTAGCTGGCCAGCCCATAGGGCGTGGCGTTGGCGAGTTCGATCGCCTCGACCTCATCGCGGAACCGGAACAGCGGCGCCACGGGACCGAAGGTTTCCTCGCTCGCGAGCCGCATCTCAGCCGTCGCGCCGGTCAGCACCACCGGGGCCACGAAGCGGCTGGGGTCGAGGTTCGTCTCGGCCGAGGCCAGGATCCGGCCGCCCAGGTCGAGGGCGTCGGCCAGATGCGCGCGCACCTTGTCCACCGCTGCGCCGTTGATCAACGGTCCTGTCGTGACGCCGCTTGCGGTCCCGGGGCCGACCTTCAGGCCGGACACCGCGCGGGCGAGGCGCTCGGCGAAGGCGTCGTGGACGCTGTCCTGCACCAGGATGCGGTTGGCGCAGACGCAGGTCTGGCCGGCGTTGCGGAACTTGCTCGCCATGGTCGCGGCCACCGCCAGGTCCAGATCGGCGTCGTCGAAGACGATCAGGGGCGCGTTGCCCCCCAGCTCCAGGCTCAGCCGCTTCAGGGTATCGGCGCACTGCCGCATGAGCAGAGCGCCGATGCGGGTGGAGCCGGTAAAGGAGAGCTTGCGCACCACCGGGTTCGCCGTCAGCTCGGCGCCGATGGCTTGGGGCCGCCCGAGCACCACGTTCAGGACGCCCGCGGGCAACCCGGCGCGTTCGGCGAGCTTCGCCAGGGCGAGCGCTGTGAACGGCGTGAGCTCGGAGGGCTTCACCACCACGGGGCAGCCCGCAGCCAGCGCCGGCGCGCATTTTCGGGTGATCATCGCCGCCGGGAAGTTCCAGGGCGTGATGGCGGCCGAAACGCCGACCGGCTCCTTGGTCACCAGGATGCGGCGGTCGGCCTCGGGCGCGGGCACGGTGTAGCCGGCGATCCGGCGGCCCTCCTCGGCGAACCACTTGATGAAGGTGGCGGCGTATCGGATCTCGCCTTCGGCCTCGGCCAAGGGCTTGCCCTGCTCAGCCGTCATGATGCGGGCCAGGTCAGCGGTGTTCTCAAGCACCAGGGCGTGCCAGCGCTCCAGGATCGCCGACCGATCGCCGGCGGTGCGCGCCCGCCAGGGTCCGAACGCTGCCTCCGCCGCCGCGATCGCGGCGCGGGTCTCCTCGGCGCCGCAGTCCGGGACGTGGCCGATCACGGCGCCGGTCGCCGGGTCGTGGACGGCCAGGGTTGCGCCGGACGCCGCCGCGATCCAGGCGCCGTTCACGAGGGCGCGGGTCTCGAACAGGCTCGGGTCGGCGAGCGTCGGTGCGGTGGGCTGTCTCATGAGGATGGCTGAGCTCAACTGAAGGCCTGGCTGACGATGGCGTACGGCGCGACGCCGTCGCCGCGGGCGGGCGCCGGGCCGAGGACCATGGTGGTGACGCGGTCGACTTCCTTCAGGCCCATCTCTTCGAGCCAGGCCGACAGCCCGCTGTCCCCGGGCGTGTCCACCCGGATGAACATGCCGGCGTTGGACCCCAGCCAATGCGAGATCAGCGCTCGGGCGCCGTCGCGGTCCGGCGACACCACCGGACCCACCGCATAGCCGCGGCCGAAGCGGCGGAAGAGCGCGAAGCCGGCAGGCTCGCCGCCGCGGTCGAGGATCACGCCCTGACCGCTCTCCAGCAAGGTCGAGACCAGCGCCTCTCGCCTGAGGCCCGTGGCGCGGTGGTCGAGCTCGATGAGGGCGGCGCCGTCGCTGGCGCCGAGCGGCCGCACCCGCTCGCCTTTGCGCAACCTGGCGACCGGGACGGAGAAGGCCGCGCCCTGGTGCTGATGGATCGTGCCCACCGCCTCGAAGCCCAGCTTGCGGTAGAGCGGCGCGCCGGCCTCGGTCGAGTTGAGCAGCACTGTCCGCCCGCTGAGCCGCGCCAGAACGGCGTCCATCAGCTTGCGGCCCACGCCGCCGCCCCGGCAGGCGCGCGAGACGATGACCATCCCCAGCGTCGCGGCGTCGGACCCGTAGGGCCAGCCCATGGTCGTGCCCACGATCTGGCCGTCCAGCTCCGCGACCACGCCGAAACCGACGCTCAGCATCAGTTCCCAATCCTCGAGCCGGTGCGGCCACTGCGCCTCGCTCGAAAGCGCATGGGCCGCGACCAGGTCAGCCGGCGTCATGTCCCTGAGCCGCAGGTCGGCCGCCGCCGAGGTCTCCATCGCAGTCTACTCCTCGCTGCCGCACGCCGATCCGGCGCAGCGCAGTCAAGTCTGTTCGAATTCGGGCCGGGCTCTGGAATGGAGCCCTAACATCCAGCTTTCGCCAGCATAGGGCGCCTGCGCTGGCATTCGCTGCCGGGTTGCGGGGCAAATCGGTGACTTATCGCGCTTCACCAGGGCGGATGGACGGGAAATGCCGCGCCGCAATCCCATGTCTTGGCGCAATCCGGACGAGCGTCACTATGGGGGATCCGATCCAGATCGGCATGACGTGCTGTGCGCTCACCGCCTTGGCGTTGGCTATATGGAGGGCGCGGACGACGGCCCCGAAGTCCGCGGTCCGTTGGAAGGATGCGTCGACAGGCCCGACTCGCCGCGATGGCACAGGACCTCGGAGCCCTGCGCCAGTCGGACGCGCGGCGGCGGCAGGCGGTCGCAGAGGCCCTCGATGCGCGCCGGACAACGGTCGAGGAAGCCGCAGAGGTCGGGCGCGATGGCGGGCGCCGCGGTGCGCGCCTCGCGCACAGCCGTCTCCTCCAGCCAGCCGCGGCGCATCTCGGGCACGGAGCCGATCAGCAGATCCGTATAGGGATGGAACGGTGGGGCGCTGAACGCCTCGCGACCGCCCGCCTGCACCTTCCGGCCGGCGTACAGCACGACGATCTCGTCGCAGATCGCCCGCACGGTCGAGATGTCGTGGCTGATGAACATGAACGACACCCCGAGCTCGCGGCGCAGCTCGGCCATCAGGTCGAGGACCGCGGCGGCGACCACGGTGTCCAGCGCCGAGGTCACCTCGTCACAAAGGATCAGGTCGGGCTCGGCGGCCAGGGCGCGGGCCAGGTTGATGCGCTGCTTCTGGCCGCCCGAGAGTTCGCCGGCGCGGCGGTTGGCCAGGGCGGCGGGCAGGCGGATCAGGTCCAGAAGTTCGGCGACCCGCCGCTCGCGCGCGTCCCCCTTCAGGCCGTGGTACAGCTCAAGCGGACGGCCCAGGATGCGCGCGACGCTGTGGGCCGGGTTCAGCGCGGTGTCGGCGTTCTGGAAGACGATCTGGACGCGGCGCAGCTGCTCCCGTGACCGCCGGGCCAGCGCCGGCGGCAGGGCGACGCCGTCCAGCATCACCGTCCCCGCGGACGGCGGCAGCAGGCCTGCGACCACGCGCGCCAACGTCGACTTGCCCGAGCCCGACTCGCCGATCACGCCCACGGCCGCGCCGCGGGCGATGCTGAGGCTCACGTCCTGCAGCACCGGAACGCGGCCGTAGCCGGCGGTGACGCCGCGCACCTCGAGCAGCGGCGCGGGCGCGGTCGCGGCCTCGGGGGCGGCGGTCCGCACCTGCGGCCGGGCCGCGGCCATCAGGGTCTGGGTATAGTCGTCCTGCGGGGCATGGAGCACCTGGTCGGTCAGGCCGGTCTCGCGCACCTCGCCGTGACGCAGCACGACGATGCGGTCGGCCATCTGGGCCACCACGGCGAGGTCGTGGGAGACATAGACCGCAGTCGCGCCCCGCTCGGCCACGACCTTCTTGAACACCCGCAGCGCCTCGATCTGGGTGGTCACGTCGAGCGCCGTGGTGGGCTCGTCCAGGATCACCAGGGCCGGGTCGGTGATCAGCGCCATGGCCGCCATCAACCGCTGCAGCTGGCCGCCGGACACCTGGTGCGGATAGCGGCGGCCGATGGTCTCGGGATCGGGCAGGGCCAGGGCGCGGAACAGCTCCACGGCCTTGGCCTCGGCCTGCGCGCGGCTCAGGAGGCCGTGGATCGTCGCGGGCTCCGTCACCTGGTCCATGATGGTCCGCGACGGGTTGAACGAGGCGGCGGCGCTCTGGGCGACGTAGGCGACGGTTGCGCCGCGATAGGCGCTGAGCTGGGCGGCGTCGAGCGCGAGGACGTCCGTCCCCGCCACCTCGATCGACCCCTCGGCGATCCGGCCGCCGCCCCGGGCGTAGCCCATCAGGGCGAGCGCGATGGTCGTCTTGCCCGAGCCGGACTCGCCGATCAGCGCCAGGACCTCGCCCTTCGGGATCGAGAAGCTGACGTCGTGAACGATGGTCACCGGCCGGCCGTCAGCGCCCGGCGCCGTCACCTTCAGCCCGGTGACCCGCACCTGGTCGACCATCACGGCTCTCCCTGCACGCGCCGGGCCCGGAGGGGCAGGGCGTCGATCAACAGGTTGACCCCGATGGTCAGGGTGGCGATGGCCAGCGCCGGCATCAGCACCGCCAGGGCGCCGTCGCCGAGGCCGGAGGTGTTCTCGCGGACCAGCGAGCCCAGGTCGGCGTTCGGCGGCTGCACCCCAAGACCCAGGAAGCTGAGGCCTGACAGCAGCAGCACGACGAAGACGAAGCGCAGGCCGAAGTCGGCGAGCATCGGGTTGATCATGTTGGGGAGAACCTCGACCCGAGCGAGGTAGAAGCGGCCCTCGCCGCGCGCCCGGGCGGCCTGCACATAGTCCATCTCGTTGAGGTTCACCGCCAGCGAGCGGCCGATCCGGTAGGCGCCGGGCACGTAGGTCGCCGCGGCGATCAGCAGGAGCAGCGGGATCGACGAGCCGAAGGCTGCGACCATCACCAGGGCCAGCACCTTGCTCGGGATCGAGATCATGGCGTCCATCAGGCGGCTCAGCGCCTCGTCGACCCAGCGCCCGCTGACCGCGGCCGTAAGCGCGAGCGCCGTGCCGATCGTGCTGGCCAGCACAGCTGCGGCCAGCGCCAACCCCACTGTGTAGCGCGCGCCCGACAGCACCCGGCTCAGCACGTCGCGGCCGAGGTAGTCGCTGCCCAGCAGGTGGGCGGCGCTGGAGCCCTCGAACACGTCCGGCGCGACGATGGCGCCGACCTCATGGGGAGCGAGGAACGGCCCGAAGATAGCGGCGGCGACCCAGAACACGACGAGCGCCAGGCCGACGCGCCCGGACAGCGGCAACGACGTCCAGAACCGCGCGGCGCGGAGGGCAGCCGACGGCCGGGCGGCACGGGTGGCGGGCGCGACGGCTTCGGTCATCGGCGCCTCAGCCGTGGGTTGGCGAGGATGGCGACGACGTCGGCGATCAGGACGAGCAGCAGGTAGGCGCTGCAGAAGACCATCGCGCAGGCCTGCAACAGCGGCATGTCGCGGCTGGTGACGGCGTCGACCATCAGGCTGGCGACGCCCGGGTAGTTGAAGATGGTCTCCACGATGATCGCCCCGCCCAGCAGGTAGGACAGGCTGAGCGCCACCGCGTTGACGATCGGGCCGACGGCGTTGGGCAGCGCATGCGTCAGCGCCACGCGGATGGGACCCACCCCCTTCAGCACGGCCATCTCCACATAGGGTTGGCTGAGCTGGTCGATCACCGCTGCGCGGGTCATCCGGGCCATCTGGGCGACGATGACGAAGGAGAGCGTCATCACCGGCAGGGCGTAGGCGCGCAGCATCTCGCCCAGGGTCGCCTCCTCCGGGATCAGGGTGAGCGAGGGCAGCCAGCGCAGCTTCACCGCGAAGATCAGCACGGCGATGGTGGCCACCAGGAACTCGGGCACCGCCACCATAGACAGGGTCGCGACGTTCAGCCCGCGGTCCAGCAGCGAGCCGCGGAACATGGCCGACAGGATGCCGATGGCCAGCGCCAACGGAACGGAGACCGCCGCGGTCAGGCCCGCAAGCAGCAGCGACTTGGGCAGGCGCGCCTCGATCAGTTCGCGCACCGGGAGGTCGTTGGCCATGGAGCGGCCAGGGTCGCCGGTGACCAGCCCGCCCAGCCAGCGGACATAGCGCTCGGGGGCGGGCTGGTTCAGGCCCAGCTGCTCGCGCAGCGCCGCCACGGCCTCGGGGGTTGCGCTCTGGCCGAGGGTCTCCTGCGCCGCGTCGCCCGGCAGCAGGGACGAGATGGTGAAGACCACCAGCGACACCAGGAGCAGCGTGAGAACCGCGGCGCCGAGCCTGCGCAGGATCAGGGCGAGCGTCAGGGCCATCCCTCAGCCCTCCAGCCAGACGTGTTCCGCGAAGGCGTAGCCCATCAGGCCCCCGATCGGGATGGATCCGAAGCCCTTCAGCCGCCGGTCGTAGGCGTCGAGGCTGCTGATGAACACGGGGATCGCAACGCCGCCCTTCTCGTGCACCAGCACCTGCATGTCGCCGTACATCTGCTTGCGTTTCGCCTCGTCGGCCTCGGCCCGGGCGGCCAGCAGCAGCTGGTCGAAACGCGCGTTGCGCCAGCCCGACTCGTTCCAGTCGGCGTCCGACTTGTAGAACAGGCTGAACATCAGGTCGGCCGTCGGGCGCGGGTTGGTGTTCCCGAAGGTGAGCGGGTGCTTCATCCAATGGGTCGACCAGTAGCCGTCCGCCGGCACGCGGTTGACCGCCAGACGCAGCCCGATCTTCGAGGCGGCCTCCTGCAGGATGGACGCCATGTCAACCGAGCCCTCGGCGGCCGGCGAGGCGTAGACCGGCAGGCGGACCCCCAGCAGGCCTGCCCGCTTCAGCAGGAAGCGCGCCCGGTCGGGGTCGTAGCCGCGCTGCGGCAGGCCCGGCAGGTAGTAAGGATGGGTGGGCGCGATCGGCTGGTCGTTGGCGACGGTGGCGTAGCCGCGGAACAGGGCGCGACGGACCAGCTCGCGGTCCATCAGGAGCTTCATCGCCATGGTGAAGTCGGGGTGGCCCGTGGGCGCGCGGTCCTGGCGGATCGCGAGGTCGGTGAAGAGCCCGGCCTGGGTCTCCAGGATCGCGTGGCGGGCCGAGGCGCGGATCCGCTTGATGGAGCGCGGGTTGACCGCATTGATCAGCTGCACGTCGCCCGACAGCAGGGCGTTCACCCGACTGACCTCGTCCGGGATGCCGATGAGTTCGATCTCGTCCAGATAAGGCCGGCTCGGCTTCCAGTAGTTGGGATTGCGCGTGACGATCGTGCGCACGCCCGGCTTGAACACCTTCAACCGATAGGGCCCGGTCCCGACCGCCGTCCGGAAGTCCGTGGTCCCGTCCCGGATGATCAGGAAGTGCGAGGTCGCCAGGATCGTCGGCAGGTCGGCGTTCGGGCTCGTCAGCCGCACCTCGACCTCGTCGGTCCCTATCGCGCGCGCCTCGGCGATCTGCGCGGCGACGGTCTTCACCTTGGACCCGACCTTCGGGTCCTTGTGGCGCAGCAGGGAGAAGACGACGTCCGCGGCGGTCAACGTGCGGCCGTCGTGGAACTGCACGCCCTTCTTCAGCCGGATCCGCCAGCGGATCCGGTCGCGCGTCTCGAAGGACTCGGCCAGGGCGAGCCTGGGCGTCAACCGCGCGTCGAACTGGGTTAGCCCGCTGTAGAGCATGTAGTGGCGGACGTAGTCGGTGTTGAGCGCCCCCTTGGCCGGGTCCAGGGTGTCAGCGGTGGAGCTAGACTGGGTGGCCACCCGGATGCGCCCGCCCCGCCGGGCTTGGGCGAACGCCTGCTCGGGCAGGATGAGCGCGCCGCCCGCGGCGCCGATCAGGCCGCGACGCGTCAGGGCGTCGAGGGCGGCCGGATCGCGCATCAGTGCAGGGCGTCCTGAACGCGGTAGTAGGCGCCGACGAGTGGCAGGAACCACGGAGGACCGAAATGGCCGGGCACCGCCGGCCAGTCGAGCTCTCGCCAGGGGTTCGCTTCGGGCTGGCCGTCCATGACCTTCGCCATCGCCTGGCCAGTGCCGACCGCCATCTGCACGCCGTGGCCGCTGTAGCCCATGGCGTAGTACAGCCCCCTGTGCTCGCCGGCGCGCGGCAGCCGGTCGGCGGTCATCTCGACCAGGCCGCCCCAGCAGTAGTCGATCCCTACGCCCGCCAGTTCGGGGAAGAAGTCGGCCATCGCGGCCTGAAGGATCCTTCCGCTCTTCAAGTCCGAGCTAGGGCTCGACATGGCGAAGCGGGCGCGGCCCCCGAAGATCAGCCGGTTGTCGGCAGAGGGCCTGAAGAAGTTTCCGATGACCCGGCTGGTCACATAGTTTCCGCCTCGCGGCATCAACCGGTCGATGACCGCACGATCGAGCGGCTCGGTGGCGATGAGGAAGGCGCCGATCGGAATGATGCGACGCCGGAACCACCCGAAGGGGCCCGCGCGGCTGACGCCGGTGGCGGCCAGCACCTGCCCGGCCTCCAGCGTCCCCCGATCGCTCGAGACGCGCCAGCGGCCGTCCGGCAGACGCTTCAGGCCTGTGACCGCGGCGTGCTCATAGACTTTCGCGCCCGCCCGCGCGGCGGCGTCCGCGAGCCCCACGCCGAAACGGCCCACGTGCATCTGGGCGCTGCGCGTCTGGATCATTGCGCCGTGGAACCGATCCGAGCCGATCTCCTGCCGGACCGCCTCCGGCGGCACCAGGATGAGATCCGGATCGACTTCGTCCTTCAGCGTTTCGTAGGCCTTGGCGAGCCCGGCGTAGTGTTCGGGCTTGGCGGCGAGCTTGATGCGACCCGGCCGGTGGAAGTCGCAATCGATAGCCTCCTCACGCACGATCCGCTCCACCGTATCGACGGCGTCGACGTGAGCTCTGTAGTAGGCTTTCGCGCGCTCGGCTCCCAGCTTGGCGACCAGCCCCGCGTAGTCGTGCGCCGTGCCGTTGTTGCAGTGCCCGCCGTTGCGTCCCGAAGCTTCGCCCACGACGCGGCCCGCTTCGAGCACCGCGACCGAAGCGCCGCGCTTGGCCAGGGCCAGGGCCGCAGAGAGGCCCGTGAAGCCTGCCCCTATGACCGCGACGTCGACGCGGCCCGAGACATCTCCCTCCGCCCCTGCGGCGAAGGGCGGCGCGGTGTCGAGCCAGTACGGGGTCAGCTTCATCGCCGCCTGATCCTCAGAGACCGACGAGGGCCGGCAGGCCGCCGATGTCCTTGATCTGGTGGGTCGCGTATTCCGGCACCGCCGGCTCATGCCCGCGCGCCACGAATACGCGCGCGCCCATGCCCAGATCGTAGGCCGACATCTGGTCGTAGCGGAAGCTGGACGAGACGTGCATGCAGTCCTCGGGGCCGACGCCCAGCTGGTCCAGCATATATTCGAAGGCCTGCAGGCGGGGCTTGTAAGCGTTGGCGTCCTCAGCGGTGAAGACGTGGGCGAACGGCGCGCCCAGCAGCTCCACGTTGTGATGGATCTGGTCGTTGTCTGCATTGGACAGGATCACCAGCGGGATCTCCTTGCCGACGCGGCTCAGCGGCTCGGTCACGTCCGGGTGCGGGCCCCAGGTCGGCACTGCGGCATAGATCTCCTCGGCGTCTGACTCCCGGAACTCCACTCCCCAGCGCTTGCAGGTGCGCGCCACCGAGTTGCGCACCACGTCGCGGTACGGCTTCCAGTCGCCCAGCACTTCGTCCAGGCGATAGCCGCGGAAATCGTCGCAGAACTCGTCCATCTGCTCGGGTTTCACCCGGTCCGGGAACAGCTTCCGCGCCATCGGCGACATCTGGAAGTTAGTCAGGGTGCCGTAGCAGTCGAAGGTGATGTACTTCGGTCGGAACCCGCTCATTGGCGCCCCTTGCATTCTCGTGTCCGGCGCCCCGCCGCGCGGCGTTTTGGGCGCTCTGTCGTAATCAGTAGCGCATGGCGGCGCCGACACATGGCTCCGATTGCGGCGCGTGGGGGCGCACAAACACGCATTCTGCCGCGGCGGCTCGGCATGGGGCGCCGCCTGCCGCGAGCGTTCCACAACCGCGGTCTCCCTTCGTGACGATCGCGCGCCATGACGGTCATCGCCGCATGATCGGCACGCAGGACTCCTCTCGACCGTAGATTCTGCTTCGCTCCGGCGCTCTACGGCGCCGCCCCCGCGCCGGGACGGGTGACAATAGGTAGATCAGGAGACTGACCCCGATGACGAGTGTCCTCTACCGGTCGGACGCGGCGCGCGGGCGCACGTGGGCGGACTACTTCGCCCGGCACGCGCCGGACGTGGACTTCCATGTCTGGCCCGATCACGGCGACCTGGCCGACGTGGAGTACCTCGTCGCCTGGCAGGCGCCGCCCGAGCTGCTGGCCGCCCTGCCGAATCTCAAGGTCCTGTTCTCGTCGGGGGCAGGGGTGGACCACGTCGACTTCTCGGCCATCCCGCCGCACATCCCCGTCGTACGGATGGTCGAGCCCGGGATCATCAACGGCATGGTCGAGTATGTGACGATGGCGGTGCTGGCGCTGCACCGCGACCTCTTCGACTATCAGGAGCGGCAGGCCCTCGGCGCCTGGGAGCCGATCATGGTCCCGGCGGCGTCGGCCCGATGCGTCGGCGTCATGGGCCTGGGCGTCCTGGGCCAGGCGGTTCTCGCCCGGCTCGCCGCGTTCGGGTTCCGGCTGCGCGGCTGGAACCGCTCGGAGCGGGCGGTCGAGGACGTGGAGGGCTTTGCAGGCGCCGAGGGTCTGGCGCAGTTCCTCGCGGGCGTCGACATGCTGGTCTGCCTCCTGCCCCTCACCGACGCCACGCGCGGGATCCTTGGTGCGGAGGTCTTCTCCGCCTTGCCCCGCGGCGCAGCGGTCATCAACGTCGGCCGCGGCGGCCACCTGGACCCGGAGGCCCTGCTCGCGGCCCTGGAGTCCGGCCAGGTCTCACGCGCGATCCTGGACGTGACCGATCCCGAGCCCCTGCCTTCCGGCCACCCCTTCTGGCGCCATCCGCGGATCATAGTCACGCCGCACGTGGCCAGCATGACCCAGCCGGAGACCGCCGCGCCGGTGATGCTCGAGAACCTGCGCCGCCACCAACGCGGCGAGCCGCTGGTCGGGCTGATCGATCGCCGCCGCGGCTACTGACGCCGCCGGGCCAGCAGCCAGACAATCGGCCCGGTCGTCGCCAGGGTCACAAGTCCCAACGCGCCCAGGAGGATCACGAATGATCCGGCCCGCCCGAACATGTCGCCCGAGTGGATCGGCAGCAGGATCATCCAGAGCGCGCCGGCGCGCGCGGCCGGCGTCACGTCGCGCACGCGCCCGGCCGCCAGGTCCACGCGTACGCGATGCACGGCATGCGGGCTCGCCTCCGGAGCCCAGAAGAAGACGTCGAGCGCGCCGGCCTGCCGCAGGCGCATGTCGCGGATCGGGCGCCCCGGATAGACGGTCCGCGCCTGTGCAAGCGCATCGTCCACGTCTCCGCGGACCGGCTCGGCGGACGCAGCGAAGGGAACTAGCGGTCCGGGCGTTAGGATGAACTCGCCAGCCACGACCAGTCCCGTCGTCGCGGAGAAGACTGCGCTCGCGGCGCACGCGACCCCAAGGGTCCGGTGGATCTGGCGGAGCACCACCTTTCCCGGCAGCCGGGTGTCCACCGCCAGGCTCTTCTTCCAGCGACCGCGTTTGGGCCACCAGTAGGTCAGACCCGTCAGGACCATGACCAGCAGTGAAAGCCCTGACAGCATCATCAGGGCGACGCCCGGACGCCCGGTGAGTAGCCGATAGTGCACCTGCAAGACCGCCTCCGAGGGGAAGGTCCACAGGCCGCCGGCGCGCAGCGCCTGCGCCGTCCCCGGATCGACGGAGACGTAGCGGCTGTCGCCTTGAGGATCGAGCAGATGGACGAGGTAGACGCCGCGCCCCGTCTGAGGAAAGACGACTTTGTCGACGCCATAGCCCGGGTAGCGCGTACGGGCCGCATCGAGGACCCGGGTGAGGGGAGTAGCGCCGGCCACCGAGCGACGGGTCATACCGGCCGGATCGACCAGCTCGGCCAGCCCGGTGCGGTAGATCAGCAGCGCGCCTGTGCTGGCTTGCAGCAGGATGAGCAGCGCCGCCGCGAGGCCGGACCACCGGTGAATCTGCAACAGGAGCCGCTTGGGGACCATCTCTGGGCGCTCCTGGCGCGGCGGGTCAGCCCGCGCGCTGCGTCTACTCGAACAGCCGTGTGGCGGGATCGGTCGCCGGGGTGGGGGAGCGCCTCCGGCGGCTGGGGCGGCGTCGAGCGCCGCCCCAGCCGGGCCCGCGGTGAGAGCCGTGCGTCCGATCAGTACCGGTAGCTGATGCGCGCCAGGTAGGTGCGCGGCTCGCCGGCCAGGACCCAGAGCGTCGCGAAGGACGCCGGGTAGTATTCCTTGTTGAACAGGTTGTTGACCTGGGCTGAAACCTCCAGGCGGTCCGTGATGTGGTAGGCCGCGTTGATCTTGACGATGGTGTAGGACGGCAGGAAGAAGGTCGTCCCCGTCTCCCCCAGCCGCTTGCTGACGTGCTTGATGTTGCCGCCGAGCGTCAGCTTGCGGTCCAGGACGGTGAAGTCCTTGAAGACCAACAGGTTGAGGTTGTGCTTGGGGATGTTCAGCAGCGGATCGCCTTCGGCGACCACCTTGCCGAAGTCCGGCTCGCGGACGTCGGACGCCGACTCTGCGACGGTGTAGGCGTAGGAGAACATGAACCGGGCATCGGCGGGCAGTTCGCCGCTGGTCTCGAGCTCGATTCCCTTGCTGCGCGCCTTGCCGATGGCCACCGAGAAGCCCTGGTTGACCGGGTCGGCGGTGATGACGTTGGTCTTGGTCATCTTGAAGGCCGCAACCGTACCCTGCAGCTTGCCGTCGAAGGCCGCGAACTTCATCCCCAGCTCAGCCGACTTGGTCTTTTCGGGCTCGAAGGGATTGCGGGCGACGTCGAAGCCGCTGTTGGGCCGGAAGCCCTTGGCGTAGGCGGCATAGACGCTCAGGTCCGGGGTCGGCTCAAAGATCAGGCCGATTTGGGGACTGAAGGCGTCCACGTCCTGCTTCGGCGGCTGGAGGACGGAGAGCCGGTTGTCGATGCTCTGCTCGAAGGTGTCCCAGCGCGCGCCGAGACGGACCTTCAGCTTGTCCGTCAGGTCGATCTGGTCGGTCACATAGAAGCCCGTGGACCGATCCCGCTCGGTGTCATTGAAGACGAAGGCGGTCGGCGTCGGCAGGTTGCCGTAGACCGGATTGAAGACGTTGACCGCGTTCATCTGGGCCAGCGTCAACGTCGGCGTGAAGACCGGCGGGCGGAAGCGCGTCTGATAGCGGATGAGCCTGAAACGATCGTGGTCGGCGCCGAACAGGAGGTGGTTGGTGAAGCCGGCCAACTCGATCGTCCCGCTCACTTCAGCGCGGAAGATGGTGTCGCCCGAGTCGTAGATGGAGAAGCGGCGCTGGCGCGCGAGGGTCGTGCCGGTCGTGAAGAAGGGCTGCCGGCTGGCGACCAGCTCCGGCGTCTGGCCGAAGCCGCTCAGCTTCGTGTCGCGGTGGGAGAAGCCGGCCAGCAGGGTCCAATTGCTGTTGAAGTCGTGCTGCAGCTCGACCTGGTGCCCCAGGGCCTTGGCCGTCTGCGGGCCGTCGCCGGGCTCCCCAAGGAAGCGCGAGGTCGGGATGATCCCGAGCTGGCCGTTGCGCGCCACGACGCCGCGGTCGAACGGCAGCTTTTGGCGCGACCATTCCAGTTCGTAGGAGATGCTGGTGTTGGAGCCGAACTTCGCCAGCACCGAGGGGGTGAGGAAGTACCGCTTCGTATTAATGGTGTCGCGGAAGCTGTTGCCGCGCTCCGCGGCGCCATTGACGCGCACCGCGATCATGTCGTTCAGGGCGGTCGTGAAGTCGCCCTCGCCTCGATAGGAGGCGTAGCTCCCCACGCTGGCCGCGAAGCTGCCCTCGGTGTTGAAGGTGGGCTTCTTGGTCGCGATGAAGACCGTCCCGCCGGGCTCGCCTTGGCCGAACAGGGCCGAGCCGGGTCCCTTCAGCACTTCGATGCGTTCGATGGCCGAGGTGTCGCGCAGGCCAGCGAAGCCGCGCGCGTTGAAGCCATTGACCAGGTAGCCGGAGGGCACGTTGATGTCGCCCGCGAAGCCGCGGATGGCGAAGGCGTCCCAGACGCCGCCGAAGGAGTTCTGGCGCGCCACGCCGGCCGCAAGGTCCAGCGCCTCGGGAAGGCGGGTCACCGCCACCTCGCGCATGGTCTCCGCGGAGATCACCTGCACGGCTTGCGGCAGCTCCTTGATCGCGATGTCGCCGCGATAGTGCTGGCGTTGCGCCGTGACGACCACGTCCTCGACGGTCGCCGTCTGCGCCGCCGCACCGGTCGCCCAGCTCGCCATGAGAACGCCGGCGCAGGCTGCGGTGGCCAGCCAATATGAACGGTACGACATCAGATCCCCCTTGTTCGGCGCCAGCATTGCCGTGAACCCGGCCTGGCCTGGCTCGCCCCCGGATCGTTGGGAGCATTGGACAGGCTATGCCGCATCATCGGCACATTTCGCCGAACCGGAGGGCCGCACATAGCGCGACAGATCGGTGACATGTGAAAATCGGCATCAAGTTCCGCTGGCCTCGGACAGAATTGGAGGTCCGGATTCCGGTCGGGATCAAAGGATTCGGGTGCTCAACATTGCAGCTGAACTGGCTGGATGTTCCTCGCAGCCGGCCATCCGTCCCGTCCTCTCGCGAACTCAGAGAATATGTAGAGCGCGCTGCGCCACGGCCCCCGAATTCGACGGGAGTTTGTGACGTATGGGGCGCCCACAATCCCGCCAAATGCCGTGGCGTCCGCTCCCTAGAGGTAGCGCAGCCAAGTCAGGTCTCGCCGGCGCTGCTTGAGGCGCGCGAACCACACCGACGGCAGGTACAGCGGGACAAGCAGGACGATCGAGGTCAGCCAGACCATCCCGACGCCGTCGAAGCCGAAGGACTTGCTCTGGTTCAGGCCCCAGATGGCGACGGCGGCGAAGTAGAGCACCTTCAGGACGTAGAGGTGCAGGATGTAGAAGAACATCGGGGCGCCGCCGAAGATGCCCAGGCGCGCGATGGTCGGGTCGTCCTGCATCTGCTCGAACAGCGCGAGCAGGATCAGGCCGAGGCCGATCGTCGGCATCAGGAACAGGAGGGACGGCGGATACTTGGTGAGCGCCAGGAAGCTCATCACCGTGCGCAGGGCGTCGCCGGTTTCGACCCACGGCTTGTCGCCGTAGACGTTGGCGTACCGGAGGAGGAGGAACCCGACCAGCAGGGTCCCGCCGGCGATCAGCAGGCGCTGCCTGCGCTGCGCGGGGTCGGTTTCGCGCGCGAACCAGGGACCGATGGCATAACCCAGCAGGATCAAGCCGATCCACGGCAGGACCGGATAGGTGGTCTTGGCGACCATGCCGCCGCCCAGTTCGATCACCGCGCGCTGGTGCAGCATCGCCCAGGGGACGAAGAACGGCGACTGGGCCGTCAGGACGATCCCGTCCAACAGGTTGTGGCCGGCCACGATCACGCCGCCCACCATGAGCTGCCAGGTCCGCGGCAGGTAGATCAGGCCGGCCAGCACGATCATGCACACGCCGATGCACCAGATCACCTGCAGCCAAAAGGTCGGGGGCAGGGTCTGCGCCGCCCAGGCGAAGCCCACGACGGTGAGCTCCAGAACCATCAGGAAGGCGCCGCGCTTCAGAAGGAAGAGCGACGTCTCCTTCTTTGAGTGCGACTGGCCGTACAGATAGGCGGAGAGGCCGGTCAGGAACACGAAGACGGGTGCGCAGATCTGGCTGGTGATCCGCGTGAAGAAGAGCGCCGGCTCGATGGTCAGCGCGTCCATGGGGTCGGTCACGCCGTGGTGGGCGTAGAAGACCTCGCGGATATGGTCGACCATCATGAACAGCATGACGAGACCACGCAGCGCGTCGATGGCCAGGAGCCGCGTTCGGCTGACCGCGTGGGCGCTGGCGGCGGCCTTGGGCGCGACGCCCAGCGGTACGGCGGCCTCACCGCCCGTCACGGTACCCATGCGATCCTCCATCCGTGGCCGGCGAGGCGTTGTCCTGGGCTTCGCCCATGCCGCCCGCCTGGCGAGAACGATAGTCTCACGGCCCAGGCGCAACCTGCCAATTGCACCGCGTTCGGCGACGATCATTTGCCGAAACCCGCCGTTCAAACAGCAGATTGCGCGGCGCCGGCTATGCGAAAAGAGGAGGCCTCGAAGGGCTGCGCACCCTGGCGACCGACGTCGTGAGGGATTGCCCGGCCCGGAGCGTATGCTTGAACGCGGCCCCTTTCGTCGCCGCTGGAGAACGTCATGAGCCCGATCAAGTCCCTCGCCGCTGCGGCCCTGCTGGCCGTCGCCTGCGCCGGCCCGGCCGCCGCCCACGCCAAGCTGGTGGAATCAAACCCCGCCGCCAGCGCCGCCATCGCCGCGCCCAAGCAGATCGTGCTGCGCTTCAACGAGAAGCTGGAGGCCAAGTTCTCCGGTTTCGACCTCAGCGTCGGCGGCGCGAAGGCGGCGGTGCGGACCTCGGTGGCCAGCGACGGCGTGACCATGATCGGCGCACCGACCAAGCCGCTCGCCCCGGGCGCCTACAAGGTCGACTGGCACGCCGTGACCGCCGACGGCCACCGCATGCAGGGTTCGTACGGCTTCACGGTTCGCTGAGGCGCGTCCTTGGACGCCTTGGTCGTCGCCGCGCGCATCGCTCAGTTCCTGGGCGCTGCGGTGCTGTTCGGGATGCCGCTGTTCGCGCTCTATAACCGCGCAGGGGTCGATCGCCGGCAACTGCTCGCGGCGGCTCTGCTGACGCTCGCCGGCGGCGTCGCGGCGCTTGGGGCCCAGGCGGCGTCCATGACCGGCGACGCGGCGGCGATCCGCGACCCGTCCATGATCTGGGCCGTCGCGAGCGGCACGCAGTTCGGCCGTGGGCTGAGCGTCCGGCTGGCCGCGACCGCCCTGGCCCTGGCGGCCTTGCTGCTGCCGCTCAGGCCTCGGACGCTGGCCGTGACCCTGGTCGGGGCGGTCGTCATGGGAAGTTTCGCCTGGACCGGCCATGGGGCAGCGGACGAAGGCGTCGCCGGCCTCGTGCATCTGGCCGCGGACGTGCTGCATCTCCTGGCGGCGGGCGTTTGGCTTGGGGCCCTCGCCGCCCTCCTGTCGCTGCTGCTGCGCCGCCGCAGCGGCGTCGATCTCACGGAGCTCCACGCCGCCCTGGCCGGCTTCTCGGGGGTGGGATCCATCGCGGTCGCGGTGCTGCTGCTGAGCGGGCTGGTGAACAGCTGGTTCCTGATCGGCCCTTCGCGCATCGTTGACATGCCCTCGTCGACCTACGGGCTCCTGCTGCTCGTCAAGCTCGCCCTCTTCGCCGCCATGCTGGGCCTGGCGGCCCTCAATCGATTCCGCCTCACCCCGGCGCTCGCCGGGAGCCTTGCGACCGACCCCGGCCCCGCCATCGACGCGTTGCGCCGCAGCTTGCTGCTGGAGAGCGGAGCCGGCGTCCTGGTCCTCGCCGTGGTGGGCTGGATGGGCGCGATCGCGCCCCTCTCGGCGAGCTGAAACAGAAGGGCCGTGGCCGGAGGGTCCGGCCACGGCCCAAGAGGTCGCTGGCAGGAGGTTCTACGCCGCCAGCGGCAGGCCCAGGGCCTCGGCGACGGCGGGGTGGCGGACCTTGCCGGCGGCGATGTTCAGGCCATGCTGCAGATGCACCGAGTTGGCCAGCGCGGCCTGAGCGCCCTGTTCCGCCAGCCGGATCACGAACGGCAGGGTCGCGTTGGTGAGCGCCAGCGTGCTGGTCCGCGCCACGGCGCCCGGCATATTGGCCACGCAGTAGTGGATCACACCCTCTTCCTCGAACACGGGCGCGTCGTGGGTGGTGGCCCGCGAGGTCTCGAAGCAGCCGCCCTGGTCGATGGCGATGTCCACCAGCACCGAGCCGCGCTTCATGGTTTTCAGCATCTCGCGGGTCACCAGCTTGGGCGCCGAAGCGCCGGGGATCAGCACCGCGCCGACGACCAGCTCGGCTTCGGCGATCGCCTGGGCGACCGCGGCCTTCGACGCGAAGGCGGTCTTCACGCGGCCTTCGAACTGGGCGTCCAGCTCGGCCAGCCGCCCAGTCGAGATGTCGTAGACCGTGACGTCGGCGCGCAGACCGAGAGCCATTTCGGCCGCATGCACGCCGGCCACGCCGCCGCCCAGGATCGCGACCTTGCCCGGCTGCACGCCCGGTACGCCGCCCAGCAGCACGCCGCGGCCGCCCTGGGCTTTCTCGAGGTAGTGCGCGCCAACCTGGACGCTCATCCGGCCGGCGACCTCCGACATCGGCCGCAGGAGCGGCAGGCCGCCCTTGTCGTCGGTCACGGTCTCGTAGGCGATGCAGGTGGCGCCCGAAGCGATCAGGGCCTCGGCCTGGGGTCTGTCAGCAGCTAGGTGCAGATAGGTGAAGAGGGTCTGGTCGGGGCGCAGCATGGCGCATTCGTGGAGCTGCGGCTCCTTCACCTTCACGATCATGTCGGTGGCGTCGAACACGCTCCTCGCGTCGAACACGATCTCGGCGCCCGCGGCGCGGTAGTCGTCGTCCGAGAAGTCGACGCCCGCGCCGGCCCCCGCCTGCACGATCACCGGGAAGCCGCGGGCCGTCAGCTCACCGACCGCTTCCGGCGTCAGGCCGACGCGATATTCGTGGATTTTGATTTCCTTGGGAACGCCGATCCGCATAGTTGCCTCCTGCCGCAGGTTGGGCCAGGAACGTACCGCCGGGGCCGCGATGAACGGTCCGAAAGATCGGCGTTCCCCCATCGAACGGCGCACAATTCCGCGTCGGATTCGTAGTCTGACCGGATGAATTCCCAATTGGACCCGATCGACCGCAAGATCCTCCAGGCCCTGAGCGTCGACAGCGAGGTCACGGCGGCCCGGCTTGGCGAGCGCATCGGCCTGTCGCCGTCGGCCGCCCACCGCCGCGTCAAGCTGCTCGAGGTGGCCGGCTATATCAGCGGTTACCGCGCCCGCCTCTCCGCTGCCGCGCGAGGAAATCCAACCATCGTCTTCGTCTCGGTGACGCTGAAGGACCAGGCGCAGGAGACGCTCTCCCGCTTTGAGAACGCCATCCGCCGCAACCCCGATGTCGCCGAGGCCCACCTCATGAGCGGCGAGTCCGATTACCTGCTGAAGGTCCCCGTGCGTTCGGACGACAGCTTCGAGCGCGTCCACCGCGACACGCTCGCGCGGCTTCCTGGCGTCCTGCGGGTGGTGTCCCATTTCGCGATCCGGTCGATCGTCGAGACCGATTGACGATAGAAGAGCAGCCCTCTTGAGGCCTGCGCGGTCCCCGTCGCGTGCCTGCTCGGTGGCGGCCCGCCCGACGGCGCACGCGCCACGCGCGGCAGGAAATTTCGCTGCAGGCCTGCGCCACCGCACGCCGCCGCCGCGGCGCGACGACATACAGGAGATGTTGCGAGCCAGGGCTGGCCTAATGGAGAGGACGCGGCGGCGACCCGCCTCGTCACCTGCAACGAGTGCTGCGGCTGAACTCCCGCGGAGCACTTCAGGAAACGTCGACTGATGAGGACTTTGCTCCCGCATCCGGCCCACACGGAACCGGCGAAGCTCGACACGATCGAGACGCCGGCCCTTGTGCTCGACGTGCTGAAGCTTGACCGCAATGTCGAGCGGCTGAGAGGTCACCTTAGCAGACTGGGCGTGGGCTTCCGTCCCCATGTTAAGACCGCCAAATCGATCGACGTGGCGCGCCGGTTGTCGCCCGAAGGGGTGGGTCCGATCACTGTCTCGACGCTTGCAGAAGCGGAGTATTTCGTGGCCGCGGGCATGACCGACATCGTCTACGCGGTCGGCCTCGCACCTGAGAAGGTCGCCCGCGCGCGCGCGCTGGTCGCGCGCGGCGTAGACCTCGCCGTGCTGATCGATTCCATGGAGCAGGCGAGGATGCTCGCTGAAGCCGGGCAGGCCGGGGGCGCCATGCCTGCCGTGTCAATCGAGATCGACTGCGACGGACATCGTGGCGGGCTGCTTCCCGGCGACAGAACGATCGTCGACATCGCCGACATTCTTCGGAACGGCGGCCTCGAGGTTCGCGGGGTGCTCACCCACGCGGGCGAGTCCTATGCGTGCCGGGGCGGTGTCGGCTTGGCCGAGGCGGCGGAGGGCGAGCGCCTGGCCGCGGTGTTGGCCGCGCAGCTCCTGCGCAGCCACGGCCACGCGACGCCGGTCGTGAGCGTCGGGTCGACCCCAACTGCGCATTTCGCCCGGGATCTCGAGGGCGTCACGGAAGTCCGCGCCGGCGTCTTCCAGTTCTTCGACCTGGTGATGCACGGGATTGGCGTTTGCGCGCTCGACGACATCGCCGTCTCTGTGCTCGCCACGGTGATCGGACACCGGCCCGAGAAGGGGTGGATCCTCATCGACGCCGGCTGGATGGCGATGTCCCGCGACCGGGGAACCCAACATCATCCCGTCGACCAGGGCTACGGCCTGGTTTGCGACATCGACGGCAAGCCCTGGCCCGACCTGATCGTGGACGACGCCAGCCAGGAGCATGGGATCATCAAGCTGCGGCCAGGCAGTGGGGCGACACTGCCGGCGCTCTCGATCGGCGAGCGCGTCCGGATCCTGCCCAACCACGCCTGCGCCACCGGGGCGCAGCACGAGGCCTATCAAGTGGTCGAGACCGGTCGCCGCGACGTCGTGGCGACGTGGTCACGGATGCGGGGATGGTAGGCTGATGGGAAAGCAAGTCGAACGTCTCGCGCCGGATGACCTCGCTCAGCCTGGTGGGCACTACAGCCACGCGGCGCGTTTCGGCGAGCTCGTGTTCACCTCAGGCCAGCTCGGCATGCGGCCCGATGGTTCCCACACCACTCACCTCGGTTTCGAGGACCAGGTGCGGCAGGCCATGAGGAACCTGTTCGCAGCGCTGCAGGCAGGCGGCGCAGAGGCCGCGAATATCCTGAAGGTCACGGCCTACATCGTGGGTGTGGAGAACTGGCCGCGCTTCAACGCGATCTATGCCGAGATGATGGGAGAGTGGCGTCCCGCGCGGACGGTCGTGCCGGTCCCGCAACTGCACCATGGCTATCTGGTCGAGATCGACGCGGTTGGGGTTCGCGGGGCGCCCGACGACTTGGCCACACGATCTGAGGGGGCCAGCCGATGAAAGTGACACCCGATTGGCCGAACACCGGGACGCCGCTCGGCGCCTACATCGGCGGGGCCTGGAGCCCGGTCGCCGGCGCCGACATGCTGTCCGTCGTTGATCCCGCGCGCGAAACGGTGATCGCCGAGGTGGCGGCCGGTCGAGCCTCTGATCTCGACCGAGCTGTCGCTGCGGCGCGCGAGGCGTTCCCAGCCTTCGCGGCGTCGCCGGTTTCGGAACGGCTCGCGCTGCTCGAGCGCATTCATGCGCTGCTGCTCGAACGGCTGGAGCCTCTTGCTCAGACCCTCGCGCGGGAGATGGGGGCGACGATTGCGCACGCCCGGGCCGCGCACGTGCCGCTGGCGGCTGCGCACGTCCGAGCCGCGGTCGACGTGCTCGCTGACTATGAGTTCCTCACCCTGCGCGGCACGACTGCGATCGTCCGCGAACCGATCGGCGTGTGCGGCCTGATCACGCCCTGGAACTGGCCCCTGTACCAGATCACCGCCAAGGTCGCTCCGGCGCTGGCCGCGGGCTGCACTGTCGTGCTGAAGCCGAGCGAGTTGTCTCCGCTCAGCGCCTTGATGTTCGCGCAGATCGTCCACGATGCAGGCGCGCCGCCCGGCGTATTCAACCTCGTGAACGGCACGGGGTCGGAGATCGGTGCGGCGATGGCCGCGCACCCCGACATCGACATGGTCTCGATCACCGGCTCGAACCGCGCCGGTACGCTCGTCGCGCAGGCTGCCGCGCCGACCGTCAAGCGGGTGACGCAGGAGTTGGGGGGCAAGTCCCCGAATATCCTGCTGCCCGACGCGGATTTCGCGCGCATGGTCCCTCTGGGGGTGATGGCCGCGTTCCGGAATGTCGGCCAGTCGTGCAGCGCGCCGACGCGCATGATCGTCCCCCGCTGGAAGTTGTCCGAGGTCGAGGCGATCGCCCGCGCCACCGCGGAGTCGATCGTCATGGGCGATCCCCTCGACGAGCGGACAGTCCTGGGGCCCATCGCCAATCGAGCCCAGTTCGATCGCGTCCAGGCGATGATCGAACTGGGCGTCGCCGGAGGCGCGTCCCTGGTTTGCGGCGGACCGGGACGACCGCACGGACGCGATCTCGGCTTCTACGTGCGCCCGACGATCTTCTCGGACGTATCCGGCGCAATGCGGATCGCCCAGGAAGAGATCTTCGGGCCAGTCTTGTGCATCCTGCCGTACGACGATGTGGACGAAGCCGTGGCCATCGCCAACCACACCGTTTTCGGCTTGGGTGGGCATGTCCAGGGCGCGGACATCGAGCAGGCCCGCGCGGTCGCGCTGCGGATCCGCACCGGTCAGGTTCACATCAATCAGCCCGCTTGGGACGCCCACGCGCCCTTCGGCGGTTACAAGCGATCGGGCAATGGCCGGGAATACGGCGTCTTCGGCTTCGAGGAATATCTCGAAACCAAGGCGATCCTGGGCTTCGCCTGAGCGCCGCTTAAGGGAGAGATGTCGTCGTGCCAGCGCCGTTGCGTCTGATCGAATCGTCGCCCGATCTTCCGGCCGAAGCCGATGCCGTCGTGATCGGGGCGGGGATCGCCGGCAGCTTCGCCGCCTACTACCTCGCGAAGACGGGACTGAAGGTCGCGCTCCTCGAGAAGGGCATCGTCGGCGGTGAGCAGTCGAGCCGCAATTGGGGTTGGTGTCGGCAACAGAATCGAGACGCGCGCGAGCTGCCGATCTCCACCAAGAGCCTGGAGCTCTGGGAGCAATTTTCAGTCGACAGTGGCGAAGACACGGGTTTCCGCCGGTGTGGGCTCTTCTACGTCAGCAACAATGAAGCCGAGCTCGCAGGCTGGGCGAAATGGGGTGAGTTCGCGCGCACCGTCGGCGTCTCCACGATGATGCTGAGCAGCGAAGAGGCGACCGGGCGCGCAGCATTCACGGGCCAGCGTTTTCGGGGCGGCGTGCTCTCACCCAGCGACGGGATCGCAAATCCCGCCCTTGCTGCTCCGGCGGCGGCCAAGGCCCTGATCAAGCTGGGCGGCACGGTCCACCAGTCCTGCGCCGCGCGCGGGATCGAGACCAGCGGCGGTGCGGTGAGCGCCGTCGTTACCGAGAAGGGCACGATCCGGACGCGCCTGGTGATCATGGCCGGAGGCGCCTGGGCATCGTCCTTCTGCTATCAGCTCGGCGTCCGTTTTCCGCAGGCGGCGGTCCGACAGTCGATCATGGCGGTCGCGACCGGCAGTCTAGCGTTGCCCGACGCCTTCCACAGCAAGGCGGTGACGATCACGCGCCGGGGCGAAGGTTGCCATACCTTGGCGATCAGCGGTCGCGCCCGCGTCGATCCGACATCGCAGTTCCTTCGCTTCCATCGTGAGTTCGTCCCGATGTTCCTCCGCCGCTGGCGAAATCTCTCGCCGGGTGGGTTGGAAGGCGTGCGTTCAGGTCATGAAGGTCTGTCTCGTTGGCGCCTCGACCGACCGACGCCAATGGAGCGCATGAGGATCCTCGACCCGAAGGTCGACGCAGGCGCGCTAAGATTGACGAGGCAGCGGGCAGCCGCGCTGGCGCCCGCGCTCGGATCGGCGCCCATCGTCGGCTCTTGGGCCGGCTATGTCGACAGCACGCCAGATGGCGTACCGGTCATTAGCGAAATTCCCTCGGCGCCGGGCCTGATCCTAGCGGCGGGATTTAGCGGTCACGGCTTCGGGATCGGTCCCGGCGCGGGACGACTGATCGCCGATATTGCGACGGGTGCGCCACCGATCGTCGACCCTCGGCCATACAGCCTTTCCCGCTTCGGCTCCGGCCGGAACCTGCAAGTGGCCGAATTCTAAGTCCGTCAATCGTTCTTCCGCGCTGCGGGAGAACGAGCGGGCGCCGAGTTTGCCGCCGATAGCGGGTCCTCAGGGCCGAGTTTGGACGGCCGGAGTGCCGTGTCGAGCTGTGCGCGGGCCAGCCCCGTGCGGGCCTCGCGCTTGCGGCCGCGCTCAAGCGTCTCCTCGTGGCTGACCGTGGCCTCGGCGCGCCGCGCCTGTGGAGCGTCAGCCCGGCTACGACCGGAGCCGTGGCGCCTGCCACGCCGAGGCTGAGCGCGCCCCCCGGCGCGTCGGCGTGATGGTGGCCTGGGCTGGCCTGGCCATCGCTGGTCTCAGCATCTTCGTCATGGTGATCAGGCCTAGCGACGCTGAAGGCGAGATGGGCTCCGGCGAACAGGACCGACAGCGCCCGACCTGCAACGCGTCCCCACCGGCGGCGAGCGACGGCGCGGTCGAGGCGCTGCGGGTCGAACTCGTAGCGCACAGCTAGCGTCCGGTCGCAGCCGGTCTGCGCGGCAGGTCTCGCCCGAAGGCGCGGGCGAAACGGATGAACTCGTGGAGCGCGGGGTTGCGGCTGTCCGGCTTCCAGACGAGCGTATAGGAGACCTCCGCCCCCGGGCCGAGGATGGGCCGGAAGACGACGCCGGGGTAGAAGGCGCCGGTGGTCGCCCCCGGCGCGACGGTGACCCCGAAGTCCAGGGCGACCAGGTCGAAGAGGGTGTCGCGCTCGACATCCTCGCGCACGAAGGTCGCGGGGGATCCGCCGAGCGCGCGGGAGATGGCGCGCTGGAGTCCGGTGTGCGCCTGCGCACGGCCTGGGAGGAGAACGGCTTCCTGACGGAGGTCGGCGGGGTCCACGGCGTTGCCTTCGGCGAGGCGGTGGCCTTCCGGCACGGCCGCGATCAGGCGTTCCGACCAGAGGCTGGCGGCGCGCAGGCCCTCGGGAGGTTCGCACTGCACGAGTATGGCCGCGTCGAGGTCCTCCCGCAGGAGGGCCTCGCCGGCCTCGTGCTCGCCCACGTCGGCGAGCGACAGCTCCACGCCTGCGAACTGCGTGCGCAGCGCGGCGACGAGGCTGCGCGCCTGGCCCCAGTGGAGCGAGCATCCGAATCCGAGGCGCAGGCGGCCGCGCGGGTCGGCCGCCCAGGTCGGGTAGAGCTCGGTGACCTCGCGCAGCGGCAGCGACGAAGCCGCGGCCGGGACGCCGAAGCGGACGGGGCCACCGGTGGGGGCGGCCTTCAGGCCCAGGAGCGGCCAGTCCGATTTGCGGATCATGCTAGGCGGCCTTCTTCATGCTGAGCTGACGGCGGGCGACGACGATCGCGGCGCGGCCATCCAGCGGATTGTGCTCGGGGATGAAGCCGGAGCCGTGGAGCAGCCGCTCGACGGCCGCGCCGGCGCCGCGCAGGTCCGAATGGAGTGGGGCGATCAGCAGGGCGCCCGGCCGCATACGACGGGCGAGGTGAAGTGTGCGCTTCAGCTCGAAGGCGTCGCAGGGGCGGCCGATGATGAGGACGTCGCAATCCTCGAGCGCGCGCGTGCGGAGCGAGCGCAGATGCGCGACGCCCGCGAAACCCTGCGCGCAGAGCCATACGAGAGTCGGCAGCGCGCTGGGGCCGGCGACATGGATGACCGCCGACTTCGTGACGCCGGCGTTTTGGAGGAGGCTCGCCAGGGTAGGCGGCGCCTCGTGGGTCAACAGCGACATGGGATGAACCTCCGCCGGCGGGACCCTTTGGCCCGGCGGCTCCGCGATCCTCTCCGGAACCGCATAAGGCCTCCATTCCGATCGGAGGCCTTGGCCATAAGCGAGTCCTCAAGACGGCCGCGGTTCGGCCTCAGGCCAGGCAGACGCGGATCGCGAAGAAGCCGACGATCAGGCCCAGCAGCAGGAGCCAGCCGAGCGGCGGCGCGCGACGGCGTTCGAGGCCGGCCCGCGTTCGCGAACGCAGTGCGCCCATCACGCCGCCCTCCGAAGGGTGAGGCTGCGGCGGCGCGCGACGATCAGCGCCCGGCGCTCGCCGTCGAAGCGGGCTTCGGGCTGAAAGCCGGCCGACTGCAGCAGCCATTCGATTGCGAGCGGATCCGCGTCTGTCCCGGACCAAAGCTGGAAGATCAGCGCGCCGTCGGGCCGCACCTGGCGGGCGACCGGCAGGAGGCGCTTCAGTTCGATCTCGCCGCACGTGTGGGCGACGAGGATCGCATCCGGCTCGTCGTCATGTGGAAGGCCAACACTGGGCCGGAAACAGCCGACGTCGGCATAGCCGTGGCGGCAGAGCCAGAGGAGCGCCGGCAGGCCGTGCGGGCCAATGACACGTATGGCGCTGGATTGGGTGACGCCGGCGCGCTCCAGGAGCGCGACGAGCTCTTGGGCCTGCAGAAGACCGCCAGGCTCTGACTTGGGCATGTGATGGAGTCTCGATGCACGGAGCTTCAGGCTCTCGCGGCATGGAACCTCCCATCGACTCCCGTAAGGCCTCCATTCGGAACCGAGGGGTTGGATATAAGCGATCCGTCAAGATCGGCCACGAAGAGGGGAGGCGCGCCGGGATCGGCGCCCCGCGGCGCCTTCGGGATATCGAAACCTCGCCTCCCGAGGGGCCGGCGCGAAAAGCGAAGCCACCGGCCTTATATCCCTTTGATGCGCAGGGCTTGGATCGCGAATGGAGTCCTTATCCCGGACCGACGCATCCTGATGTTGTGGACGGTCCGTCCCCCTCCTTTAGGAACCCTCATGAACTGGTCTGGCGTTATCGGCCTTGCTGTTCTCTCCGCCCCTCTCTTGATCTCTTGGGCTGTCGATATCGGCTGGCGGCGGGTCGCCGCGCGCCGCGCGCCTTGCCGCTCCATCGCCCAGCCTTCCGCGCGCGGAGTTCCTCTGGCGCGCCGCGCTTAGATTTCCACCTGGCTCCCCAGTTCGATGACGCGGTTCACGGGCAGGCGGAAGGTGCTCATGGGCGTCGCGGAAATGCGCGACATGGCCGCGAAGAGGTGCTCGCGCCAAAGCGCCATGCCCGGATGGCCGCTTGGCACCACGATCTGCCGGCTCAGGAAATAGGTGGTGGTCATCGGGTCGATCCGTTCACCGCGCTCGGCCAGCCGTGCGAGGCCAGCGGGGACGTCCGGCTCCTCCATGAAGCCGAAGCGCAGCGTGACCCGCGCCAGACCGCAGCTCAGCTCACGGAACTCCAGGCGTCGCTCGTCGGCGACCCGCGGCGTCAACGCCGTGTCGATGGTCAGCAGGTACACGCGCTCGTGAAGGACGTGGTTGTGCTTGAGGTTGTGCAGCAGGGCGGGCGGGATGCCCTCGGCGCTGCTGGTGAGGTAGACGGCCACGCCCGGCACGCGCAGGGCGCGTTCCGCAGACTTCAGGAAGAGGTCGACCGGCAGCGAGTCGTCGGCGAGGCGGCGGGCGACCAGCGTGCGCCCCTTGCGCCAGGTGGCGAAGACCAGGGTCAGCGCGATGGCGACCATGGCGGGCAACCAGCCGCCGTCCATGAACTTCGTGGCCGAGGCGGCGAAGAGGCCGAGATCGAGCGCCAGCAACAGGCCATACAGTGGCGCGGCCCAGATGGGCGGCCAGCGCCAGATGCGGAAGATCACGAACCCGACGATCAGGGTGGTGAGCACCATGGCCGTGGTGACAGCCAGCCCGAAGGCCGCCGCCAGGGCGGACGAACTTCCGAAGCCGAGCACCAGCGCGACGACCGCCAGCCACAACAGGGTATTGACCAGCGGCGCGTAGACTTGGCCGCGAGCGGACCCGGACGTGTGCAGGATGCGCAGGCGCGGCGCGTAGCCCAGGCGCACCGCCTGTTGGGTGATCGAGAATGCGCCGCTGATAATCGACTGGCTGGCGATGACCGTGGCGAGCGCCGCTAGGACGATGAGCGGTGCGAGCGCCCAGTCCGGCGCCATCAGGTAGAAGGGTGAGCGGATGGCCGCGGGGTCGCGAAGGACCAACGCCGACTGGCCGGCGTAGCAGAGCAGCAGGGCCGGCAACGCCAGCCCCAGCCAGGCGCGGCCGATCGCCTTGCGCCCGAAGTGCCCCATGTCGGCGAACAGGGCCTCCGCCCCGGTGACCGCCAGCACCACGGTGCCGAGGGTGAAGAAGGCCCGGACCGGGTCCGAGAGCATGAACGCGAGAGCGAAAGTGGGGCTCGCGGCCTCCAGCACCGCCGGATGCTGCACGATCTGGACGAGGCCGAGGGCGCCGATCGTGGCGAACCAGACCACCATAACGGGGCCGAATAGCAGCCCAAGCCAGCCTGTCCCCCAGCGCTGGATGGCGAAGAGGGCGCTGACGATGGCCAGCGTGAGGGGGATCACCAGCCGCTCCACGTCGGCGCCCAGAAGTTCCAGGCCCTCTACGGCCGACAGGATCGAGATCGCCGGGGTGATCATCGCATCGCCGTAGAAGAGGCCCGTCGCCAGGAGGGCGGCTGCGGCGATCGCGGGGAGTAGGGCCGACTTCGGCGCCACCCGCTGGATCAGCGCCAGCAGGGCGAAGCTGCCGCCCTCGCCGCGATTGTCGGCGCGCATGGTGATCAGCACATACTTCACGGTGACAACGAGGATCAGCGCCCAGATCAACAGCGAGAGCACGCCCAGGACGTGCGGCGCGTCCAGCGGCAGGCGGTGATGGCCGATGAAGCTCTCGCGGAAGGCGTAGAGCGGGCTCGTCCCGATGTCGCCGAACACCACCCCGGTCGCAGACAGGGCGAGGGGAAGCCAGCGGGCGTCCGAGGTGCGGTTGGCGGTCATGAAGCTCCGGGGCCATCGCTGAGCCAGTCCCGCCGATGGACCGAACGTTGATCCCGATCAAGGCCGAGCCTGCAATCCTTATGCTTTCCTTACACTCGGGTGCGGCCTTCCGAATGGAGCCCTTACGCCGCCGCTTGGTAATCCCTCGGCTCCATCGTCCTCATGCGGGAGCGGGCCATTGCTCGACATCGTCTACATCGCGCTCGGCCTCGGGGCCTTTGCGCTGTTCGGGGCATTCGCAGCGGCGCTGAGGCGGCTCTAGATGCTCGAGATGCTCATCTGGGGCGCGGGCGCCCTCGCCATCGGCGGCTACATGCTGGTCGCTCTCCTGCGGCCGGACCGCTTCTGACGGACACCGACAAATGAACTGGCAAGGCTGGGCGGAGATCGCCCTCACTCTCGGAGTCGCCATCGGCCTCGGCTGGCCGATCGGCGTCTACATGTCGCGCGTCTGGAACGGCGAGAAGACCTGGCTCGACCCCGTGCTGCGGCCGGTCGAGAAGCTGTTCTACAGCGCCTGTGGCGTGGACCCGAACAAGAGCCAGGGGTGGTTCGGCTATGCCGCCGCGCTTCTGGCCTTCAACGCGGTGGGCTTCGGCCTCCTCTACGCCATGCTGCGGCTGCAGGGCGTGCTGCCGATGAACCCGCAGGGGTTCGGGCCGCTGTCCGAGCACCTTGCGTTCAACACCGCCGTCAGCTTCGTCACCAACACCAACTGGCAGTCCTATGGCGGCGAGACCACCATGTCGACGCTGAGCCAGATGGCTGGCCTGACGGTGCAGAACTTCCTCTCCGCCGCCACCGGCGCCGCCGTCGCCGCCGCCCTGGCGCGGGCGTTCCTCGCCAATCGCGGGGAGGGCCTCGGCAACTTCTGGGCTGACTTGACGCGCACGACGCTGTGGGTGCTGCTGCCCCTGTCGATCGTTGTCGCGGTCGTGCTGCTGGCGCTGGGCGCGCCCCAGACGCTGGACGCTTCGGTCATGGCCAGGACCCTGGAAGGCGGCGAACAGAAGATCTCGCTCTACGCCACCGCCAGCCAGCTCGCGATCAAGCAGCTCGGCATCAACGGCGGCGGCATCTTCAACGTCAATTCGGCCCACCCGTTCGAGGGCCCGAACCCGCTGGCGAACTTCATCGCGGCCGTCTCGATCAACGTGCTCGGCTGGGCGGCGTTCTTCGCCTTCGGACGATCGGCCATGGCCAAGAAGGACGTGCGCGCGCTTGTTGCCGCCGCGGCCATCATCCTGTCGGCCGGCGCCGCCACGCTCTACTGGACCGAAACCCAGCCGGCTCCGTCGCTGGTCGCCGCGGGGGTCGACGCCAGCGTCAACATGGAGGGCAAGGAGGTCCGCTTCGGCGCGCCCGCCTCGGCCGCCTGGGCGGCGGTGACGACCGGGGCCTCCAACGGCTCGGTCAACTCCATGCACGCCAGCTACATGCCGCTGGGCGGCGCGGTGCAGATGTTCTTCATGCAGCTGGGCGAGATCCTGCCCGGCGGCATCGGAACGGGACTCGCCTCGATGGTCGTCATGGCCTTGCTGGCGGTATTCGTCGCCGGGCTGATGGTCGGCCGCACGCCCGAGTACATGGGCAAGAAGATCGAGGCGCGCGAGATCAAGTTCGCAATGCTGGTGGTCCTCGTGCTGCCGCTCTCGATGCTGGGCTTCTCGGCCATCGCCGCGGTGCTGCCCGAGGCGTTGAAGGGCCTGCTGCACCAGGGCCCGCACGGCCTCTCGGAAATCCTCTACGCCTACACCTCGGGCACGGCGAACAACGGCTCGGCCTTCGCGGGCCTGACCGCCAATGCACCCTGGTGGAACACCACCCTGGGCCTCGCCATGCTGCTGGGGCGCTTCCCAGGCATCGTGGCGGTGCTCGCCATCGCCGGCGCTCTCGCGGCCAAGCCCAAGCTCGAGCCGAGCGCCGGCACACTCCCCACCAACAGCGGCCAGTTCGTGGGCCTCCTGATCGGGGTGATCCTGATCCTGGGCGGCCTGCAGTTCTTCCCCGCGCTGGCCCTCGGCCCGATCGTCGAACACTTCCAGCTGCCGGCGGCCCTCGCCGCCGCCCGCTGAGCCTCAGGACCCTCCTGTCATGACCTCCGCTCACGTCCCGCTTGGCGAGAACCGTCGCAAGGCCTCGTCCCTCGCCACGAGCCTCAACTCCGCCATCCTCGCGCGGGCGACCCGCGACTCCTTCGCGAAGCTCAATCCGCGGAAGCTCATGGGCAACCCCGTGATCTTCGCGACCTGGATCGTCGCGCTCCTGGCCACCGTCTCGGCGGGCATGGAGATCGCGCGCGGCGGCCCGTGGGGCTTTGCCCTGCAGATGGCGCTGTGGCTCTGGGCCACCGTGCTGTTCGCGAACTTCGCCGAGAGCATCGCCGAAGGCCGCGGCAAAGCCGCCGCCGACAGCCTGCGCGCCACGCGGGTGACCACCAAGGCCAAGCTGATCGTGGACGAGCGCGCCGGGACCATCGTGCCGACGCCCGCCCACGAGCTGAGGGCAGGGCAGGTGGTGTTGGTCGAGGCCGGCGACGTGATCCCGTCGGACGGCGAGATCGTCGAGGGAGTGGCCTCCGTCAACGAGGCGGCGATCACCGGCGAGTCCGCGCCCGTCATTCGGGAGAGCGGCGGCGACCGATCCGCCGTGACGGGTGGCACCACCGTGGTCTCGGACTGGCTCAAGGTGCGCATCACCTCGGAGGCCGGCAGCACCTTCCTCGACCGCATGATCGCCATGGTGGAGGGCGCCGACCGGCGCAAGACGCCGAACGAGATCGCGCTGGCGGTGCTGCTGGCCGGGCTGACCCTGGTGTTCCTGATCGCCGTCGTGACCCTGCTGGGACTCGGCAAGTATTCGGGGATCGCGCTCTCGCCGCTCGTGCTGGGCGCGCTCTTCATCACCTTGATCCCGACGACCATCGGCGGCCTGTTGTCCGCGGTCGGCATCGCCGGCATGGACCGCCTGCTGAAGGTCAACGTGCTCGCCACCTCGGGCCGCGCCGTGGAAGCGGCCGGCGACGTCGATACCCTGCTGCTCGACAAGACCGGAACCATCACCTTCGGCAACCGCATGGCCACCGAGCTGATCCCCGTGCCTGGCGTGCGGCCGGACATGATCGCCCGCGTCGCCTACCTGGCTTCCCTCGGCGACGAGACGCCGGAGGGCCGGTCCATCCTCGACCTGGTGCGCAACCAGGGACTGACGGTGGACGCGCCATCGGACTCCAAGATCATCCCGTTCAGCGCCACGACCCGGCAGTCGGGGCTGGAGGCGGGCGGCCACGTCTGGCGCAAAGGCGCCGTGGATGCGGTGCTGAAGGACACGGGCCTCAAGCCTGAGCAGGTTCCGGCTGAGTTCACCGCCGCGGTCGATCGCATCGCCCGCTCCGGCGGCACGCCGCTGGCCGTGACGGAGAACGGCGTCCTTTTCGGTGTGATCCACCTGAAGGACGTGGTGAAGCCGGGCGTGAAGGAGCGGTTCGCTGACCTGCGCCGCATGGGCCTGCGCACGGTCATGATCACCGGTGACAATCCGGTGACCGCCGCCGCCATCGCCTCGGAGTCCGGCGTCGACGACTTCCTGGCCGAGGCCACACCCGAGGACAAGCTGAAGCTCATCCGCACCGAGCAGGCCAAGGGACGCCTGGTCGCCATGTGCGGTGACGGCGCCAACGACGCCCCGGCCCTCGCGCAGTCCGACGTCGGCGTGGCGATGCAGACCGGGGCCCAGGCCGCCCGCGAGGCCGGAAACATGGTCGATCTCGACAGCGACCCCACCAAGGTCATCGAGATCGTGGAGGTCGGGAAGCAGATGCTGATCACCCGCGGCGCGCTGACCACCTTCTCGATCGCCAACGATGTGGCCAAGTACTTCGCGATCATCCCGGCGATGTTCGTGGTCTCGCTGCCGGCCTTGGGCGCGCTCAACATCATGGGCCTGTCCTCGCCCCAGAGCGCGATCCTCTCGGCGGTGATCTTCAACGCCCTGATCATCGTGGCCCTGATCCCGCTCGCGCTCCGCGGCGTGCGCTACCAGGCCATCGGCGCGTCGCGGCTGCTGTCGCGCAACCTGCTGATCTACGGCCTGGGCGGCCTGATCGCGCCGTTCGTCGGGATCAAGGTCATCGACGTGATCATCTCCGGGGCGGGCCTCGCATGATCGACACCCAGTTGATCCGCGCGCTGCTCGTCAGCGTCGGCCTGATCCTTCTCCTCGTTCTGGTCGCGCTTGCCAGTGCGCGACTGGAAGCCGCGGCGGACGCGACCCCTCGAAATGCGTCCGCCGCCCGCTTCGCAGCCTGAAAGCAGCTCCTCCATGACCATTTTCATTTCTCGCAAGATCGCCGCCGCGGGCCCCAAGCTGGGGACGCTTGTCGCAGGCGTGGCGCTGTTCTCCCTCGTCGTCTGCACCGGTCGCGCCGTGGCGCAGGAGGCGAGCGGGCCCTCGTTCGCCTTCAACGTCGGCGCCAACACCGACTACGTCTTCCGCGCCATCTCGGAAGGCCGCGTCGTCGGCGGCCTCAAAGCGACCTTCTAGGAGCAACCCTCATGTTTGCGCATGTTCGGCCGGCGGTGGTGTCCATGGGACTGTTCACGGTCCTTCTGGGTCTTGCCTATCCGCTGGCGATCACGGGTCTGGCGCAAGGCGCCTTCCCCCACCAGGCCAATGGCAGCGTCGTCCGCGTCGGGGGCAAAGTCGTGGGTTCCGAGCTGATCGGTCAGAACTTCATCGGGCCGCAGTATCTGCATGGCCGACCCTCGGCCGCCGGCAGCGATGGCTATGACGCCTCGGCCTCGTCCGGCTCCAATCTGGGTCCGCTCAACGCGGACCTGGCGAAGCGGATCCAGGAGAGCGCGGTGGCGCTCAAGGCCGAGGCCGGCGCGGCCACGATCCCAGGGGATGCGGTCACGACGTCCGCCTCCGGGCTCGACCCGCACATCTCGCCGGCCAACGCCGAGATGCAGGCCGCCCGGATCGCGGCGGCCCGCGGTGTGCCGGTCGAGCAGGTGCGCGCCCTGATTGGCCGTCACGTCGAGGACCGGACGTTCGGCGTCCTCGGCCAACCGCGGGTGAACGTGCTGCTGACCAATCTGGCGCTCGACGCAGCCTATCCCAAGAGGCAACCTCCGCCGCAATGAACGCCGAAGAGCCCCGCAGGCCCGATCCGGACGCCCTGCTGGCGGCGGCCCGCCCAGGGCAAGGCCGGCTGAAGGTCTTCCTCGGTATGTCGCCCGGGGTCGGCAAGACCTACGAGATGCTGCGCGCCGCCCGACGCCGCAAGGCCGAAGGCGGCGACGTCGTGGTGGGCGTCGTCGAGACGCACGGCCGCAAGGAGACCCAGTCCCTGCTGCGCGGCCTGGACGTCCTGCCGCGCAAGCCGATCGAGTATCGCGGCAGCACGCTGCTGGAGTTCGATCTTGATGCGGCGCTCGCGCGCAAGCCCGAGCTCCTGCTGGTGGACGAGTACGCCCACTCCAATGCGCCGGGCTCGCGGCACCCGAAGCGCTGGCAGGATGTCGAGGAGCTGCTGGCGGCCGGCATCGACGTCTGGACGACCCTGAACGTCCAGCACCTGGAAAGCCTGCTGGAGGTGGTCTGGAAGATCACCGGCGTGCGCCAGCGCGAGACCGTGCCGGACTCGGCGCTGAGCCGCGCCGACGAGATCGAGCTGATCGACATCACGCCCTCGGAGCTGCGCGAGCGGATGGCCGAGGGAAAGGTCTACATGGGCGAGACCGCCCGGGTGGCCGCCGACCGGTTCTTCAAGGTTGAGAACCTCACCGCGCTCCGCGAACTGGCCCTGCGCCGCGCCGCCCAGACGGTGGACGACCAGCTGATCGGGGCGATGAAGCGCGCCGGCGTGGAGGGCCCCTGGGCGGCCGGCGAGCGGATTCTGGTGCTCGTCGGGCCCGACACCATGGCCGGCGCCCTGGTCCGCGCAGGTCGCCGACTCTCGGACATGATGATGGATGCGCCCTGGACGGTGGCCCACGTGGAGCGGCCGAACGCTGCCCCGCCCAGTCCGGCCGGCGCTCAGCGCCTGCGCGACGCCATGAAGCTCGCGACCCAGCTCGGCGGCGCCACGGTGACGCTCACCGGCGACGATCTGGTGGTCGGTGTGCTCGACTTCGCCCGGCGCAACAATGTGACCCAGATCGTCGTCGGCCGGCGGCAGCGCAGGGGCCTGCGGGTCCGGCGCGATCTCATACATGCGCTGCTGGATGAGGCGGGCGGGGCCGCCCTGCATGTGATCACGGAGTCGTCGGAAGCGTCCGCGCCCGAGACGCGGCCCCGGCCTTCCCTGCGCGAGATCCCCTGGCGCGGCCACATCGGCGCCCTGGGCAGCGTCGCTGCGGCCGGAGCCGTCGCGTGGCTGATCGACCGCTATGTCGAGAGCGCCAACCTCGCCATGGTGTTCATGTTGAGCGTGCTCGTCTCAGGGATTGCCTTCGGGCTCTGGCCGGCGGTCGCCGCAGCGGCGGCCTCGGCGGTCATCTACAACTTCTTCTTCCTCGAGCCGCGGCTGACGATGCTCATCGGCAACCCAGCTGATGTGCTGACCTTCGCGGTGTTCTTCGCCGTGGCGCTGACGACCGGCTGGCTGACGGGCCGCGTACGCGACCAGGCCCGCGCGACCTCGCGCCGGGCGTCTGCGATCGCCGCGGTGTTGGCCGCCACGCGCCGCCTCTCGGGCGCGGCGGGCGCGGACGAAGCCGCGACCGCGCTCGCCGAACAGCTGGCCGCCGCCACAGGCGCCAAGGCCGTCGTCCTTGGCCCCGCTGAGGGCGATCTCAGGATCATGGCGGCCTCGCCGGCGGTGGCGTCCCTTCCGCCCGGCGACATGGCCGCCGCCCGCTGGTGTTGGGAGAAGGGTGAGGCGACCGGGGCCGGGACGGGCACCATGCCGATGGCGGCCTGGACGTTCCGGCCGCTGCAGGGCGTCAAGACCCGCTCCGGCGTCGTCGGCGTCGATCCGGCGGCCATCGCCACCGAGGACGGCGAGCGCTTCGTGGCGGCGCTCCTCGACCAGGGCGCCGTCGCGCTCGAGCGCGCGGAGTTCGCCGCGGAGGCGGCGGGCGCGGAGGCCCTGCGGCGTACCGACCAGTTGCGCTCGGCCCTGCTCAATTCGGTGAGCCACGACCTGCGCACCCCGCTCTCGACGGTGCTCGGGTCCGCGACGACGCTGATCGACTACGGCGCCTCGATCGCCAAGGACGTCCGCGAGGACCTGTTGGTCTCGATCCGTGAGGAGGCAGAGCGCCTCAACCGCTACGTCGGCAACCTGCTGGACATGACCCGCCTGGAGGGCGGCGGCCTCAACATCCGGGACGACTGGGTGGATGCGCGCGACGTCCTCATGGCCGCGGCCGAACGGGTCTCCAGGAGGCTGGGCAAGCGTCACATCGACCGCGATTTCCCGACCGAACTCGCCCTGGTTCGGCTGGATCCGAACCTGCTGGAGCAGGCCGTCGTCAACATTCTCGAGAACGCGATCGCCTACAGCCCCGACGGGACGGCCGTCGAGCTGGCCGCCTATGAGGACCGCAACAACGTGGTGATCAGCATCGAGGATGAGGGCAAGGGCATCCCCACCGCCGAACTGGCTCGCGTGTTCGAGAAGTTCCACCGGATGGAAGAGCCGAGCGACCGCAGCGAACGGAGCAAGGGGGTGGGGCTCGGCCTCTCCATCTCCAAGGGCTTCATCGAGGCCATGGGCGGGCGCATCGCGGCCGCCAGTCCCATCCATGGTGACCGCGGCACCCGGGTCCTGATCAGCCTGCCAAAGGCGCCGCGCGCGCCCGGAACCCCCGCATGAGCATCTATCCCAAGATCCTGGTCATCGACGATGAGCCCCAGATCCACCGCTTCCTGCGTGCGGCGCTGCAGGCCGCCGGTTTCGAACCCTTGCGGGCGGACACCGGCGCGGAGGGCCTGCGCGAGATCGCCCGCGCCGCGCCGGCTGCCGTCGTGCTCGACCTGGGCCTGCCCGACATGGACGGCAAGACCGTGCTGATGCGCGCGCGGGAATTCTACGAGGATCCGATCATCATCCTGTCGGCGCGCGACCGCGAGACCGAGAAGATCGAGGCGCTGGACCTCGGCGCCAACGACTATGTGGAGAAGCCCTTCGGGGTGGGCGAGCTGCTGGCGCGGCTGCGCGCGTCGCTGCGTCAGCGCTCCAACTCGGCAAAGCCGCCGCCGCCCATCATCCGCGCTTCCGGACTGGTCATCGACTTTCCCCGGCGCCTGGTCACTCGCGGGGGCGAGCCCGTGCACCTCTCGCCCAAGGAGTATGATCTGCTCGCGAGGCTCGCCCAGAACGCCGGCAAGGTGATGCAGCACCGCGAGCTGCTTCTCACTGTCTGGGGCCCCGCACATGTGGAGGACACTCAGTACCTGCGGGTGTTCATCGGCCAGCTGCGCCAGAAGATTGAACCCAGCCCGTCCGAACCGAAGCTGATTCTCACGGAGCCGGGCGTCGGCTACCGTTTCATCGCCGACGAGCCGGAGGCGTGAGGCCGGCCGCGAGGTAGGCGCCGGCAAGCTCGACATACCGCGTGGGATCGTCCGGCCGGGCGTCGCGGCGATCGAGGCCGCCGATGCCGATCACCACCTCTGGCGCGCCGGCGCGGCAGATCGGCCAGAAATCGAACGCGGATGTGTCGAACGGATAGGCATCGCCGTGGAGCGGCTTGCGGTTCTCGACGGTCCACTGCGCGGCCTCCAAATCGACAGGCGACAGGACGGCCAGGCCCGCGAGGCCCGCGACGTCGAGGCGGTCTCTTTGGCGGACCAAGACCGCCGCCGGCGCCTGGAAGATGCGCGAGACGGCCGTCGCGGCGGCCTGGCCGACGTCGGCGGCTGACGCGGACTGAACCACCAGATGGGCCAGGTCATGGAGCGCCTCCGCGCGCTCCGCGGCCGCCTTGGCGTCAATCGCCCGGCGGCGGGACTGCGCCGCCACGCTGCTGACGATGCCGGCGATCGCCAGAAGCAGGGTCGCCGCCCACACATCGGACGGACTTGCGATCCGCAGCGAGTAATAGGGAACCGTGAAGAAGAAATCGAACGCCAGGACGCCCAGAACCGCCGCCGCCAGGGCGGGTCTCCACCCGAACGCCGCCGCGGCGATCACCACGGGCAGGACGAAGATCAGCGTGACGTTCGGCGCCGATATCAGGTTGTCCGCCAGAAAGGCGAGCAGCGTCGCTGCCCCCACGAGGGCGAGCGCGGCGGCATAGCCGACCCAGCGTCCAGGTTGCGCGGCCGCGGACGCTCCCGTGTCCGGGTCGGAGACGATCGGTTCGACCTGAGCAATTCCCGCAGACATGATTTGCTCCCAAGCTTGCAGTGGCGGCGCCAAGGCCCGGGCGCACCATACCGCCGGGAGGCATAAGGGATCGATGTGGAAGTCCAGGGCGACGGCCGCCTCTGCTGAAAGCTCGAACGAAACGGTGACCCTGGCGCACAGCGGCCTCGCACGCGTCGTGGCCTCGAAGGCCCAGGCCCAGACATGGCGCCATTCAGGCCGGGTTCGCCGCCGCGGTGGACGCGATTGGACCGCGCCTCGGCGCGAAGTTCGTCCGGCTCCTCCGATCGGCGACCGTCGTTCACCGTCCCGGGTCGGAGATGTATTGATCAAAGCGATCCATTCGGATCACTTATGCATGCACCTCTTCGGAATGGCTGAACCATGGCCCGCACGCCTTCGCTGACAAGTCTCCGGCTCTTCCTCCAGGTCGCTGGATCCAGAAGCTTCAGCGAGACGGCCCGGGCGGCGAACCTGTCGCAGCCGGCCCTCAGCCGCACGATCAAGCTGCTCGAGGAGGAACTGGGCGTCCGCCTGTTCGACCGCAATTCCCGCAACGTGCACCTCACCGCGGCCGGCGCGGCGCTCGTGCCGATCGTCGAGCGGCTGACCAGCGATTTCGACCTGGCCTTCCGTGAACTGACCCAGACGTTTCAGGGCCAGCGTGGCCGCGTCGTGGTCGGGGCCTTGCCCTCGGTGGCCATCAAGCTCCTGCCAAAGGCGATCGCGGCCTTCCGCGAGACCCACCCCCAGGTCGAGATCATCGTCCGGGAGAACCCCACCGGCGGCCTCTATCAGAGCCTGCAGGACCGGTTGATCGACTTCGCCGTCTCCACGCCGCCGACCGCCACCGACGACTTCGCCTTCGAACCCCTGTTCGAGGACGAGTGCATCCTCGTTTGCCGGCCTGAGGACGCGGCCGCGATCCCCGATCCGGCGCCTTGGACGGTCTTTCGGGAGCTTCCGTTCATCGGCATGGAGCCGCGCAGCAGCGTGCGCATGCTCACCGACGCCGCCTTCGCCAAGGCCGATATCGCCACGCCCGCGCGCTACGAGTGCGCGCAGGTGGCCACGCTCGGCGGGCTGATCTCGGCCGGCCTCGGCGTTTCGCTGCTGCCGCGTTCGACGCTGCCGTTGCTGGCGGGCGGTGGTGAGGTCGCCTGGCGCGCGATGCGGCCGCCGCGCGTGTCGCGGACCATCGGCGTCAGTCGGCTGCAGCGGCGCAGCCTCGCGCCGGCGGCGGAGGCGCTGCTCGCGACACTGGTCTCCACGATCAATCATGCACAATCCTGATCGATGGATCAGATAAGTCGAATTGTCGGATGGATTGGCGCGCGCCATGAATGACGGCGCAATCCTGGGCTGAGGGACAGAGGGACCATGCTCGAAGCCGTGGCGGCCGCCACGATCCTGCTCCTGCTGGTCGCGATCCTTTCCAATCGCGTCTCGCCGCTGGTCGCGCTGATCCTTGTCCCGATCGCGGGCGCGCTGCTGGCCGGGTTCGCGGTCGAGATCCCGGACTTCATCGTCAGCGGCATCGTCAAGATCGCGCCGGTCGCCGGGATGTTCGTCTTCGCCATCCTGTTTTTCGGAATCATGACCGACGCGGGCGTGCTCGCGCCGGTGGTGCGCGTCATCCTGCGCGCCGTCGGGATGAAGCCGTCGCGGATCACCGTGGGTACGGCGCTGCTGGCGCTGATCATCCACCTGGATGGGTCCGGCGCGGTGTGCTTCCTCGTGACCATTCCGGCCATGCGACCGCTCTACGATGCGCTGGGCATGGACCGGCGCATCCTGGCCTGCACCGCTTCGCTGGCGGCGGGCGTGAACTTCCTGCCCTGGACGGGACCCACGCTGCGCGCGGCGGCCTCGCTCAAGCTGTCTGTCGCCGAGATCTTCACGCCCATGATCGCCGTGCAACTGGCCGGGCTCGCGTTCGTGTTCCTCGTTTCCTGGTGGCTCGGCGTCGGAGAAGAACGGCGACTCGGACTGGCCACCGCCGCCGCGCCCACGGTCGAGGCTCGACTGCCCGAGCCGGAGGCCGCGACGCTGGCGCTGCGCCGGCCCCGTCTCTTCTGGCTCAATGCCGCCGTCACCCTGGCCGTGGTGGTGACGATGGTCATGGGGTGGGCCGAACCGGTTGTGGTGTTCATGGTCGGAACGGCGATCGCGCTGATGATCAACTATCCCGCGCCGGCCCTGCAGCGTGCGCGGATCGAGGCCCACGCGCCGGCGGCCCTCCTGATGGTCGGCGTGCTGCTGGCCGCGGGCGCATTCACCGGCATCCTGAACGGGTCCGGCATGATCAAGGCGCTCGCCGAGGCGACGGCCGGCCACATGCCGGCGGCGGTCGGGCCGCACATCCCGGTGCTGCTCGCGGTGCTGGCCATGCCGCTCAGCCTCGTCTTCGACCCGGACAGCTTCTACTTCGGCGTCCTGCCCGTGGTCGCCGAGGTCGGGGGCCACTTCGGCGTGCCGCCCGTCCAGGTCGCCCAGGCCGCCCTGCTCGGGCAAATGACCACCGGCTTCCCGGTCAGCCCGCTCACCCCCGCCACCTTCCTGGTCGCGGGCCTGAGCGGCGTCGACCTCGGGGCGCACCAGCGCTTCTCCATACCCTGGCTGTACGCCGCGTCGCTGGTGATGACGGGTGCGGCGCTTCTCCTGGGAGTCTTCCCACTGTGACCGGCAGGACCGTGAGGATCGGCGGCGGGGCCGGATTTTCGGGCGACCGGATAGAGCCGGCGCTGGACCTGCTGGCGCGGGGCGATCTGGACTATCTCGCCTTCGAGTGCCTGGCCGAGCGGACGATCGGCCTCGCCCAGGCCGCCAGGCGCGCCGCCAACGGGGCGGGTTTCGATCCCCTGCTCGACGAGCGCATGCGGACGGCCATGCCGCTGGCGCATCCGCGCGGCGTCAGGATCATCACCAACATGGGCGCCGCCAACACGCCGGCCGCCGTCACCCGCGTCACCGAGATCGCCCGCGACCTGGGCCTCCACGGCTATCGCACGGCCGCGGTCGTCGGCGACGACGTGCTCGACACGGTGCGGGCCGGCGACTTCCCGCTGATCGATCGCGAGGGCTCCAGCCGCGACCTGGGTGGTTCCATCGTCGCCGCCAACGCCTATCTCGGCTCCGAGGGGATCGTCGCAGCCCTGCAAGGGGGAGCCGACGCGGTGATCACCGGTCGCGTCTGCGACCCGGCGCTGTTCCTGGCGCCCCTGATCCACGAATTCGGCTGGGCCGCGGATGACTGGGAGCGCCTCGGGCGGGGCACGCTGGTCGGCCATCTGCTGGAATGTGCGGGACAGCTCAGCGGCGGGTATTTCGCCGACCCGGGCGTGAAGGACGTGCCCGACCTCGCCCGGCTCGGCTTCCCGTACGCCGACGTGAGCGCCGACGGAACGGCGCAGTTCGGCAAGCTGCCGGACACCGGCGGACGCCTCGACGCGGCGACCTGCAAGGAGCAGCTGCTCTACGAGATCCTCGACCCGGGGGCCTATCTGCAGGCCGATGTCGTCGCCGACTTCCGCCATGTCCGGATCGTCGAGACGGGGAGGGATCAGGTCCGGGTGAGCGGGGGGGCAGGTCGCGCCCGCCCGGACACGCTCAAGGTCTCGATCAGCTACGACGACGGCTACGCCGGTGAAGGGCAGATCTCCTACGCGGGGCCGGGCGCGGTGGCTCGCGCCGAGCTGGCGCTGGACGTGGTCCGCGATCGCCTGCGCCTGACCGGCGCCCCGGTGACGGACCTTCGCTTCGAACTGATCGGCGTGAACGCCGTCGACCGGCGCGGCCGCCCGGGCGAGCGCGAGCCGACGGAGGTGCGGGCCCGCGTGGTCGGCCGGGCCTCCACCCACGCGGCCGCCGACCGGATCGGGGCCGAGGTGGAGGCGCTCTACACCAACGGACCCTCCGGAGGCGGCGGAGTCTCGCGCTCGGTCCGCAGCGTGCTCGCCGTGGCCTCGACGCTCATCGACCGAGCGCTGGTGACGCCCCGCATCCAGTTCGAGGTGGCGTGAGATGGTCCTGCGCGACATCGCCCACGTGAGGACCGGCGACAAGGGCGATATCTCGCAGATCGCCGTCTTCGCCTATCGCCCGGAGGACTATCCGCGGCTGCTGGCCAGCGTGACCTCCGAGCGTGTCGCCGCGCATCTGGGGGGCCTCCCCAGCCGCAAGATCACCCGACACGAACTGCCTGGCCTGCACGCGCTCAATCTCATCCTCGAAGGCGCCCTGGCTGGCGGCGTGACGCGCTCGCTCGCGCTCGACGCGCACGGCAAGACGCTCGGGGCCCAGCTGCTCGACTTGCCCATCTCGCCAGGATGACGACCGTGACCCGACGCCGCCTCTTCCTCCTCGGAGTTTCGTCCCTGGCCATCCTGTCGCCGCCGGCCGCCCAGGCCCGCCTGGTTCGGATCGAGGTGGAGACGACAACGCCCGCCAAGCCGCAGGCCGGCGCGCCGCCCTACGAGATCGTCAGCGGCCGCTTCTTCGGCGAGGTCGATCCAAGGGATGAGCACAACGCGATCATCACCGACCTGGCGGCCGCGCCGCGCAACGCCCGAGGGCGGGTCGAGTATTCCGCGACCTTCGCGATCGCGCGCCCGGTGGAACCGGCCCATGCCAGTGGCGTCCTGTTCTATGACGTCCCGAACCGCGGCAACATCCTCATCGGCGCCGACCCGTCGGGCCACGTACGGGTGGTGAGCGGCTGGCAGGGCGATCTTCCCGAGGATGCGGGCCTGCAGACGGCGCGCGTGCCGGTGGGGCGGGGACCGGGCGGTCGGCCGCTGACCGGCCCGGTGCTCGCCCGTTTCGTCCACATGGCGGCCGGGACGACGACGCTGCCGATCACGGGAAGCATCGGCCGCCCCACGCCGCTCGCCGCGCCGCTGACGCTGGACACCCGCCAGGCGCGCCTCGTGCGCCAGTCCGCCGACGGCGCGCCGGGGCAGGAGCTCGCCCCGACGGACTGGGCCTTCGCCGACTGCGCCGCGGCGGCCTTTCCCGGCACGCCCGATCCCGGGCGGATCTGCCTGCGGCAGGGCTTCGACCCCGCCTTCGCCTACACCCTGACCTACACCGGCAAGGATCCCAGGGTGCTGGGCCTGGGCTTCGCCGCCACGCGCGACCTGGTCGCCTTCCTGCGCCATGCGGACCAGGACGATGTGGGTCACGCCAATCCGGCGCGCGGGGTGCGCTGGACGGTGGCCAGCGGCACGTCGCAGTCCGGTAATTTCCTGCGCAGCTTCGTCCACCTGGGCTTCAACGCCGACGAGCGGGGGCGCATCGTCTTCGACGGGATCAACCCCAACATCGCCGCGCGGCAGGTCCCCCTGAACCTGCGGTTCGGCGTCCCCGGCGGCGCGGCCCGGCCGTTCGAGCCCGGCAGCGAGGGCGTGCTCTGGTGGTCGCGCTACGACGACCGCGCGCGGGGCCGGGGGGCCGCCAGCCTGTTCGACCGCTGCCTTCCGACCCGCACCTGCCCCAAGGTCGTCGAGACCTTCGGTTCGGCCGAGTTCTGGGGTCTGCGCATGTCGCCGGGGCTGGTGGGCACGGATGCGAAGCAGGACATTCCGCTGCCTGCGAACGTGCGGCGGTATTACTTCCCGAGCGTCACCCACGGCGGTTCCTTCATCGGCGGCTTCCGCGCGTCGGGCGACCCGACGCCGCCGGGGTGCCGGCTGGTCGGCAACCCGAACCCCTCGAGGGAGAGCCTGCGGGCCGCTCAGGCGATGCTCGTGGCCTGGGTGCGCGACGGCCAGGCGCCCGCGCCCAGCCGACATCCCACCCTGGCCGCCGGGGACCTGGTGGCCCCGACCGCCACGGCGATGGGATGGCCCGCGCTGCCGGGCGCGCCGCGTCCGGATGGCAAGCTCAACCCTTTGCCCGACCAGGATTTCGGAGCTTCGTTCCGCCATCGCGACGTGAGCGGCGTCGCGGCCATTCAGCCGCCGCGGATACGCGGAATCGTGCCCCAGCTCGTCCCGCGGCTGGACGCCGACGGCAACGAAACCGCTGGCGTGCGCTCGGTGCAGCTCCAGGTCCCGCTCGGCACATATCTTGGCTGGAACGAGACCGTGACGGGCTTCGACGCCGGACGAGGGTGCGGCTTTGCTGGCGGCTTCATCCCGTTCGCGCGGACGCGGGCCGAGCGCCAAACCGCCGGGGATCCGCGCCCCTCGCTGGAGGAGCGCTACAGCGACCATGCGGGCTTCGTGGCCCGCGTGCGCGAAGCAGTGAAACGCCAGGCGGAGGCCGGATGGCTCCTCCCCAACGACGCCGCACGCCTGGTCGAGGAGGCCGAGCGGAGCGAAGTCCTGAAGTGACGAAGATCAATCAGCATCTCTGATCAATCGATCCGAATATTATATTTAAAGTCATGAAATCCTTCTGACATCCTCGCTCCCGTCAACAATCAACGACCGAAAGCGGCGGGGGAGACGGCCAGGTGGATGCTCGGGCGCAGTTGCGTCCGCGGCGGCGTGAGCTCGGGCCCTCTCCTCGGAAACAACCGCTTCAGCGGTCTGTGCAGGGGGAGACTTCAGGAAATGCAAACCGTCACAACGTCCGTGGCCGGCCGCAGGGCGAGGCTGCTCGCCGGGCCGTCATTGCTCTGCGTGGCCAGCGCCCTCGCCACCACGGCGATGGCCCAGGCCGCGGACCCGGGCGACACCGTCGCGGAGGTCGTGGTGACGGGCTCCTACCTCGGAAACATCCGCCAGGAGGACCGGGCCTCGCCGGTGGTGACCATCGACACCGAGGCGATCGCGCGGACGGGCGTCACGTCGATCGGCGACCTGACCCGCTTCATCCCCCAGAACGTCGGCAGCGTCGGCGGGCTGCAGGACCTTGCCAAGGGCGGGGCGGACACGCGCGACACCCGCTCGGTCAACCTGCGCGGTCTGGGCGCCGGCGCGACCCTGGCGTTGCTGAACGGCCGCCGCGTCGTTCCCCAGGGCGGCGATGACTTCGTCAACCTGAACAGCCTGACGCCCGACATCGCGATCTCCCGCGTCGAGACCGTGCTCGACGGCGCGTCGTCGACCTATGGCGCCGACGCCGTGGCGGGCGTCTTCAACATCATCACCAACACCCGGTTCGATGGGCTGAAGGTCTCGGCCCAGTACACCGGCATCGACAAGTCCTCGTCCTACAGTCTGCAGGCGATGGTGGGCGTCGGCAACGACCGCATCCACAGCGTCACCGCGGCGTCCTATCGGTTCGTCGACAACCTGCAGAACGCCGACCGCGACATCACCAACTTCTTCAACCCCTCGGGCAGCGGCTTCCCGGGGCGTTTCATCCTGATCGGCCGGCCGACGACGGCCGCGGGCGGTCCGGTGATCATCAACGGCAACAACTACACCGCCCTGTTCGACGCGCGCGCGGCCGGCGGGCGGCTGACGGTGGTCGACCCGAACTGCGGGCGGGCCGGGACCGAGAGCCAGTACGTGCCGGCCGCGGGGGCGACCTTCGGCCTCGGCGCCTGCGCCTTCAACTTCCAGCCGCAGAACCCGATCCGGCCGCGCTCGAAGAGCGTCAACATCCACAACGACACGACGTTCGAGATTGCGGACGGCCAGACGCTGTTCGCCGAGATCAGTTACTACCACCAGGACTCGCAGCGCTTCGGCGTGCCGTCCTATGCGCAAAATGCCGGCAACGCGACCATGCCGGCGAACAACCCCTTCAACCCGTTCGGCGTGCCGATCCAGTTCATCGGCCGGGCGATCGGCGCCGAGGGCTTCCCCGGCGGCTACGACTACCGGGTGATGCGCGACACCGTGGACCAGCAGCACTACGTCCTGGGCGCCCGCGGCGACCTCTTCGCCGGCTGGAAGTACACCGGCAACGTCTCGTACTCGGCGTCGCACACCGTGGCCCGCGACAAGGACACGGACATGACCCTGTTCCAGGCCGCCTTGAACGGCCTGGGCGGTCCCAACTGCAACGTCCTGTTCAACGGGCCTGGCGCTGGCGCCGTGCCGGGGGCGGGCAACTGCCTCTACTACAGCCCCTTCCAGGCGGACCTCAGCCGCATGGACCCGTCGCTGATCCACAACCTGCAGACGGACGTCTCGTCTGACCTGAAGCGGGAGTACTACCTCGTCGAAGGCGTCGTGAACGGCACGCTGGCGACCATCAACGGGCACGCGCTCGACGCGGCGATCGGCGGCCAGTACCGCAAGGAACAGTCACAGGCGACCTACTCGAACCTGCTGCTTAGCGGCTTCGGCGGCTTCCTCGGCAAGCGCATCAACACCGACTTCGAGCGGACGGTGAAGAGCGTCTTTGTGGAAGCCAACTACGAGCTGATCGACGGCCTGAACGTCAACGGCGCGGCGCGTTACGAGGACTACGGCGGCTTCCACAAGCTGGCGCCGAAGCTCGCCGTCAACTGGCGGGTGCTGCCGCAAGTCAGCCTGCGCGGCTCCCTCAGCCGGGCCTTCCAGGCGCCGACGATCAACAACAGCTCGAACGGCCTGATCGGCACGGGCGTGGGCAACGTCACCGATCCGACGCGGAACCCGCCGGACACCACGTTCCGGACCATCCAGACCTTCGGCAACCCCTCGCTGAAGCCGCAGACCGCGGACGTCTACAACATCGGCGCGACGTTCCTGCCGGTGTCCAACGCCCGTATCTCGGTCGACTACTGGCACTACAAGTACAACAACCAGATCCAGGTCCAGGGCGCCCAGTCGGTGGTCAACGCCAACCCGAACGGGCCGAACGTGATCCGTGACGCAAGCGGGGCGATCCAGACGGTGATCGTCAGCTCGTTCAATGCACCGAGCGGCACCGCCACCTCGGGCATCGACGTGGCCGCCTCCTACAGGTTCGAGGTTGGCGAGGTCGAGGTGACGGTCCGCGACAGCCTCACCTACCTGCTCGAATACGACATCGACACCGGCGTGCGGCCTTCCAATGGCGCGAGCGGCACCATCGTCTACAACGGCGTCGGCTACCGCAACAACTTCGTGCAGTCGACGGGCTCGTCCGCCGCCGCCCCGCGGTGGCGCAGCGTGGCCGGGGTCGACCTGGCTTATGGCCGGCATTCGCTGTCTGGAACCTGGCGCTATACCTCCGGCGTCCGCGACGACTTCGGGGTGAGCCTGAACACCACAGGCACGGGTCCGGTCATCCCGACCGTGGCGAGCAAGATCAAGGCCTATTCCGTCTTCGACCTCCAGTACGGCGTGGCGCTGGGCGAGGACGACCGCTACGAGCTGACGGTGGGCGTGATCAACGCCTTCGACACCGCGCCGGGCTTCGCCAAGTCGAACGGCTACCTGCCGACGATCGCCGACCCGTTCGGGCGGCAGGTCTACGCCCGGGTCGCGGCGCGGTTCTGACCCCTCCGCCCTGGCCGGTCCACACCGGCCGGGGCCGGGTTTAGGCGGCGCAGTTGAGCGCCGGCCGGTCGGCGTGGCGGAGCCCGCTTCCGGGCATGACGCCCATGCCGGCCGGCGCCATCACGCCCGACCGCGTTCGAACTCGCCGTCGCGCAGCCTTGGCAGTTCCGCGGCCAAGTGCAGCTCACGGGGCAACAGGCCTTCAGGGACGTCCTGATACGAGACGGGGCGTAGGAAGCGGCGGATGGCCAGGCTGCCCACGGAGGTCCAGCGGCTGTCGGAGGTGGCCGGAAATGGGCCACCGTGCACCATGGCGTGGCCGACCTCGACGCCGGTGCCGAAGCCGTTGAAGACGATGCGCCCGGCCTTGCGTTCGAGGGCGGGCATCAGCCGCTGCGCCAGAGGATGGTCGGCGTCGTCGGCGTGGACCGCGACGGTCAGCTGGCCTTCCATCTCCTCGAGAGTCGCCTGCAGATCGGCCAAGTCGGCGCAGCGCACCACGAGCGAGGCGGCGCCGAACACCTCGGCCTGCAGGCTGCGGTCGCGCCGGAACGCCTCGGCGGAGGTGGCGAAGAGCGCGGCGGAGGCCTGGAAGGCCGGGCCGCGCTGCCCCTCGGCGATCCGCGTGACGTCGGGATGCCCGATGAGCGCGGCGACGCCTGCGCCATAGGCATCGCAGATACCGCACGTCAGCATCGTGGCGGCAGGGACGGCCGAAAGCGCCTCCGCGGCGGCCGCGAGGAAGTCGTCGAGGCCGGGCCCGTCCAGGGCCAGCACCAGGCCGGGATTGGTGCAGAACTGCCCGGCGCCCAGGGTCAAGGCCGAGGCGAACGCCTGGCCGATGGCCGCGCCGCGCGACGCCAGGGCCGCCGGCAGCAGCAGCACCGGATTGATCGAGCTCATCTCGGCGTAGACCGGGATCGGCTCCTCCCGCGCCTGGGCGATCTGTAGCAGGGCCAGGCCGCCGCGCCGCGAGCCGGTGAAGCCCACGGCCTTGATCGCGGGGTGGGCGACCAGCGCCTGGCCGATGGCCACGTCGGCGTCGAACAGCAGTGAGAAGACGCCTTCCGGCAGGTCCAGGTCCGACGCCGCCCGCTGGATCGCGCGCCCGGCCAGTTCGGAGGTCCCGGGATGGGCGTTGTGCGCCTTGGCCACCACCGGGCAGCCCGCCGCCAGCGCCGAGGCGGTGTCGCCGCCGGCCACCGAGAAGGCGAGCGGGAAGTTGCTGGCCCCGAACACCGCCACCGGTCCCAGGGCGATGTTGCGCAGGCGCAGGCGCAGGTCGGGCCTCGGGGCGGGCTTGCGGTCGGGCAGGGCGCTGTCGATGCGCACGTCGAGGAACCGGCCGGCCCGGAGCTCCGCCGCGAACAGGCGCAGCTGGTTGGTGGTGCGGCCGAGCTCGCCCTCCAGCCGCGGGCGCGGCAGGCCGCTCTCCAGGATGCAGCGGGCCACGATCTCCTCGCCGCAGGCCTGCAGGTTGTCGGCGATGGTCTCCAGGAAGCGCGCGCGGACGTCACGCGGGGTCTCGCGGTAGGCGTCGAACGCCTGTGCGGCCAGGTTGCAGGCCCGGTCCGCCAGGTCTGGAGTGGCGCCCCGGAAGGTCGGCTCCAGGCGCTCGCCGCCGGCGGCGGCGACGCCGTGGATTTCGCGCCCGGCGCCGCGGATCGCAGCGCGGCCGATCGGCATCTCGCCGGTGATGGTCATGGGGTCTAGCTCTGGGTCAGGCGATGTGTTCGACGGCCTGGATCAGGCCGCGGATGTAGCCATAGGCGAAGGCGAAGGCTTCGAGGTGGCCGTCGTCCGGCCGGGGCGGTCCGCCCAGGTTGTAGGCGTAGGCGCCGCCCGCGTTGCGCACCCCCAGCGTCGGCACGTGGTCGGGCATCAGCATGCCGTCGTAGCCGACCTCCTTGTAGGTCAGCATGGCCTGGAACATGTCCACGTCCCCGTCGTCGTGGAAGGTCTCGACGAAGTGGTTCCGATGGCCCCGGATGTTGCGGAAGTGCACGTTGAAGATCTTCTTCCGCTGACCGAAGTAGCGGATCACGTCGAAGATCTCGCGGGACGGGTCGGCCAGGTTCTCCGAGACCGTCCCCTGGCAGAAGTTCAGGCCGTGATAGGGGCTCTCGCGGATCGTGATGAATTTCTTGAGCCCGTCGACGGTGCCCAGCACCCGATCGACGCCCTGGTAACCCTCCGGCGCCACGCCCGGATCCTGCGGGTGGCAGGCGATGCGGATCTTGTACTCGTTGGCCACCGGCACGACCCGGTCCAGGAAATAGGTGATCCGCTCCCAGAAGGCGTCGGCGTCCACGCGGCCCGCGAGGGTCAGCGGCTTGTCCGGCTTGGCCGAGGCCAGGTCCCAGCCGTGGTATTCGACGCCGCCACGGCCCGGCTCGCTGATGTTCCGCAGCACGCCCAGGATGCTCATGTTGTACTTGACCGCCGGAATGCCGACGCGGGCGCAGTTGCGGATCAGGGTCTGGAAGGCCTCGATGTCGCGGTCCCGCTGCGGACTCCTGCCCAGCATGATGGCGGGGTTCTTCTCGCGGTCGATGTGCGTCGAGCGCAGCAGCACGCTGTCGGTGAGGTCCACGCTGAGCCCGTGCCGGTCCGCCATCTCCTTCAGGCGGCTCAGCTCTTCGACCGTCGGGTAGAGCCGCGACGGGTCCTCGATCTTCGGGCTGGCGCAGATGTTCTTCACGCCGAAGCGGGCGAAGTAGGCGAAGTGCTCTTCGTTGGACGGGCCGCTCTGGCAGCCGAGTTTCAGGCCAGACGGCTTGCGGGCGGCGGGCCGGGGTCGGCTGGCCTTGGGGGCGGCGCCGGCGCCGCCGGCGCCCAGGGCCAGCGCGCCGGCGCCCGCCAGACTGAAGATGTCGCGTCGGAGCATCGGGAGCGGTTCCTGTGTGTGGGGGTTCAGGCGGGGCGCAGGGTCACGCGCCGGATCTCGCCCACCACGAACAGGTAGGAGACCAGCGCCACGAGCGCGTTGACGGCCACGAAGACGAGGGCGCCGGCGAAGGAGCCGTCGCTGGCCGCGATGATGTAGCCGATGGCGATCGGCGTGGTGATCCCAGCCACGTTGCCGAAGGTGTTGAACAGGCCGGCGTTCAGGCCGGGGATTTCCTTTGGCGACGTGTCGGCGACCACAGCCCAGCCCAGCGAGCCGATGCCCTTGCCGAAGAAGGCCAGCGTCATCAGGCCGATGACGGCCGCGGGGGCCTCGACGTAGTTGCAGCCGATGATCACGGTCGAGAGCAGCATGCCCGTCACGATCGGGATCTTGCGGGCCAGGGTGAGGGAGCCGGTCGCCTTCAGCAGGCGGTCCGAGATGAGCCCGCCCAGGATGCCGCCGAAGAAGCCGCACAGTGCGGGCAGCGTCGCGGCGAAGCCTGCCTGGAGGATCGACAGGCCGCGCTCCTTCACCAGGTAGATCGGGAACCAGGTGAGGAAGAAGTAGGTGAGGGTGGTGATGCTGTACTGCGCCACATAGACACCCAGCAGCATGCGGTTCGACAGGAGCTGCTTGATGGCCGACCAGCTCGGGCCGTCGGACGTCTTCGCGGGCTTCTCGTCGATGTCGATCAGGGCCCCGCCCTCGACCAGGTGGTCGACCTCGGCCTGCCGGATCATTGGATGCCGGCGCGGCGGGTGGATCAGGTTGATCCACACCAGCGCCATGGCGAACCCGATGGCGCCCATCACCCAGAAGACATGGCGCCAGCCGTACTCATGGACGATCCACGCCATGAACGGCGCGAAGATCACGGTGGAGAAGTACTGGGCCGAATTGAACACGGCCGAGGCGAAGCCCCGCTCGGCCGTGGGAAACCACGCCGACACGATCCGGGCGTTGGCCGGGAAGGACGGCGCCTCGGAGAGCCCCACCAGGAAGCGCAGGGCGAAGAGCAGCGTCACCGCGGCTCCGCCCACGAAGAACCCGACGGCGCCCTGCAGCAGGGTGAAGATGGACCAGAGCGTGATGCTGGCGGCGTAGACCCACTTGCTGCCGAACCGGTCCAGGATCCAGCCGCCCGGCAGCTGGCCGATCACATAGGACCAGCCGAAGGCGGAGAAGATGTAGCCCATGGTGATCGGCGTCAGGCCCAGCTCGTCCGCAAGCTTGGGGCCGGCGATCGAGATGATGGCGCGGTCCGCGTAGTTCACGACCGTCAGGAAGAAGATCAGCCCCAGGATCAGGAAGCGCACGCTTCCGATCCCCGCCTTGGACGCTACGGCCGTCGTCACTTGCTCGCTCCCTCGTGTGGCCGCCGGGTCTTCGCCCGCTGGCGTGTTCGGATGTCCTGGACGGACAGGCCGACGACGTGGAGCTTACGGGTACCGATCACATCGCGTCCATGCCGCTTCGCGTATCGACCAATGCTCGCGGCGCATTGTTCTCGGCGACCGGGGGCGGGTTGGATTTGATGCCAGATACGCATCGGTCGATCCAGTCTTGGGATTGGAATGCATCGGTGGCCAGTGTGCATCCTCGACGTCAAGCAAAGGGGCCAGGCAAGGCCCCCGTTCTAGGGAGGACTGCACTGGGAGCCGGCGGCGCTGGCTTGCGTGCGCACATCTTCCCTCGAGCAGCAAACGGCCGCGACGCCAGCCGGTCGATACGAGGAGGGGACACCATGATCAAAGCTTCGGTTCTCGCGGGTGTAGCGCTCGCGCCGCTCATCGCCCTGAGCGCGGTTCCGGCCCATGCGCAGGAGGCGCAGGAGATCGGCGAGGTCATCGTCACGGGCTCGCGGATCACGCGCAGCGGCTTCACCGCGCCCACCCCAACGACCGTGCTGGGCGCCGAGGAGATCGCCAAGAAGGCGCCGGTGAACATCGCCGACTACGTGAACCAGCTGCCCCAGCTGGCGGCGAGCACGACGCCCCGGACCGGCAACGGCAACACCAGCACCGGCACCAACGGCATCAACAGCCTGAACCTGCGCGCGCTCGGCCCCAACCGGACGCTGGTCCTCCTGGACGGCCAGCGGGTCGTGCCGTCGGGCCTCAACGGCGCGGTGGACATCAACAACCTGCCGACCGCCCTGGTGGACCGGATCGACGTGGTCACCGGCGGCGCCTCCGCCGTGTACGGCTCGGACGCCGTGGCCGGCGTGGTCAACTTCATCCTCAACAAGAAGTTCGAGGGCCTGAAGGGCTCCGCCTCGGCGGGCGTCACCGACCGCGGGGACGACAAGACCTACACGGGCGAGCTGGCCTTCGGCCGGGCCTTCGCCGGGGGCCGCGGTCACGTCCTGGCCAGCGCCGAGTTCGGCGATGTCGCGGGCATCGACACCGTGGACCGCGACTGGTTCGACCAGTGCAACATGCTGGTCTTCGCCTCCAGCGTCCGTCCGCAGCGGATCGTGCGATGCGGCGTGAACACGCGCACCGTCGCCCAGGGGGGCGTCATCACCAGCACGGCGCTCGCCAACACCCAGTTTGGACCCGGCGGCGTGCCACTGCCGTTCGCGGTGGGGACGCCCACCGACACCCTGTTCATGGTCGGCGGCAACCAGTGGACCGAAGGCAACCAGATCGCCCTCGACTCCAAGGTTAAGCGGCACAGCCTGTGGAGCCGCGTCAACTATGAGCTGACCGACACCATCACCGCCTCGCTGGAGGCCTCCTACGGCGCTTCGAAGACCCGCAACACCGCCGCCTACCAGCGCTACCCGGGCGCCGGCAGCACGGCGCTGACGATGCGCGCCGACAACCCATACCTCGATGCGGCGACCCGCGCTCGCGCCGCCGCGGCGGGCGTCACGACCTTCCTCTTCGGCTATTCCAGCTTCGACCTCGGCCGGCCCCGCAACGAGGCGGAGCGGGAGACCTACCGCGCCGTGGCGTCGCTCCAGGGCGAGTTCGGCAAAGGCTGGAAGTGGGACGCCTACTACCAGTACGGCCGCACCGACCTCGACGTGCGGCTGACCAACACCACCAACAGCGCCCGCTTCCGCGAGGCGATCGACGCGACGCGCGACGCCACCGGCCGTATCGTCTGCCGCTCGACGCTGACGGCGCCGACCAACGGCTGCGCGCCGCTGAACGTGTTCGGCGTCGGCGTCGCCAGCCCCGAGGCCATCGCCTACGTGAAAGGCGTCGCCATCCAGTCGCTGAGCCTCCGCCAGGACGTGGCGGCGTTCAGCGTCAACGGTGACCTGTTCGAAGGCTGGGCTGGGCCGGTCTCGGCGGCCGCCGGCGCGGAATACCGCAAGGAGCAGGTGGAGGGATCGGCCGACGCGCTGTCGATCGCCAACGGCTGGTTCACCGGCAACTTCAAGCCCACGAACGGCGACTATGACGTGAAGGAGGGCTTCGTCGAGGTGAACGTGCCCCTCCTGAAGGACGCGCCCTTCGCGGAGTCCCTCGAGTTCAGCGGCGCGGCCCGCTACACCGACTACAGCACCTCGGGATCGGTTACGACCTGGAAGGCCGGCCTCTCCTGGACGCCGATCTCGGACCTGCGCCTGCGGGCGGTCCGTTCGCGCGACATCCGGGCCCCGAACCTGGGCGACCTGTTCCAGGGCGGGCAGACGCAGCGGCAGGACGTGGTCGACACATCGCAAGCCAGCCGCCCGACCGTCAGCGTCACCCGGATCACCTCGGGCAACCCGGACTTGAAGCCCGAGATCGCCGACACCACCAGCTTCGGCGTGGTCTATCGACCCTCGTGGCTCCCGCAGGTCAGCGCCTCGATCGACTACTATTCGATCGACATCTCGGACGCGATCGCGTCGCTCGGCAACCAGGAGATGGTCGATCGCTGCGGGCGCGGCGAAACGGTGGTCTGCAGCCTGATCGTGCGCAACCCGGCCGGGCAGATCACCCAGCTGCTGGCCTTCCCGATCAACGTGGCCCGGCAGGTCACCAAGGGCATCGACTACGAGCTGAGCTACCGCCAGGACTTCGGCGACTACGGCGCCATCGGCGCGCGCTTCCTGGCGACCAACATCCGCGAATTCTACACCCTGAACGGCGGGGTGAAGACCGTCACCGTGGGCCAGAACACCGGCTCGACGCCCGACTGGCGCTGGCTGGCGAGCGTCAACTGGGACTGGCGCAGGGTTTCCCTGAACGCCTCGGCGCGGGGCTTCAGCGATGGGGTCTACGACCCGACCTGGACCAGCGGCGTCGAGATCGAGAACAACAAGATCAAGGGCGCCACCTACGTCGACTTCGGCGGCCAATACCGGATCCGCGACGAGGACGGACGGCGCCTGGTCGCCTTCTTCAACATCGAGAACCTGTTCGACCGCGATCCGGAGATCATCGGGTTCAACGGCATCAGCGCGACCCAGGTGAACGCCTCGCTGTACGACGTGATCGGGCGCAATTTCCGCGTCGGCCTGCGGTTCCAGTACTGAGCCGGGACCGCCGTCGCGCCTTGAAGGAAGTCGTCCGATGAACGCCCCCGTATCGCCCGGCCAGGGCCTCTCGCAGGTCTGTCGCGATCGCATCCTGCGGTTGGAGGTCTCGCTGGCCATCCTGCCGCTGAAGGCGCCGGTCAGCGATGCGAAGGTGACGACCGGCCGGCAGAAGCCGCTCACGGAAGTCGCCTTCCTGTTCGTCGAGATCGAGACTGAGGCGGGCTTCTCCGGCCTGGGCTTCAGCTACTCGAAGCGCGCCGGCGGCCCCGGGCTCTACGCCCACGCCAAGGAGATCGCCGAGAACCTGCTGGGCGAGGACCCGAACGACATCGGGCGGCTCTGGACCAAGCTGGCCTGGGCTGGCGCGTCCGTCGGGCGGAGCGGCCTGGCCGTGCAGGCGATCGCGGCCTTCGACAACGCCCTCTGGGACCTGAAGGCCAGGCGCGCCGGCCTGCCGTTGGCCAAGCTGCTGGGGGCGCACCGGGAGTCGGTGGCCTGCTACAACACCTCGGGCGGCTTCCTGTCGACGCCGATCGAGCAGGTGCTGGACAATGTCGAGGCGTCGCTGGCGCAGGGCATCGGCGGCATCAAGATCAAGGTCGGCCAGCCCGACTGGCGCCAGGACCTGAAACGGCTGGAGGCGGTGGCGACCCGCCTCGACGGTGGGGCCGCCCTGATGGTCGACGCGAACCAGCAGTGGGATCGCCCCACGGCCCTGCGGATGGGCCGGGCGATGGAGCCCTACGCGCTGACCTGGATCGAGGAGCCGCTGGACGCCTACGACGCCGAGGGCCACGCCGCGCTTGCCTCGGCCCTGGATACGCCGATCGCCTCGGGCGAGATGCTGGCCAGCGCCGCCGAGCACCTGGAGCTGATCCGCCTGGGCGCGGTCGACATCATCCAGCCCGACGCGCCGCGGGTCGGAGGGATCTCGCAGTTCCAGCGCATCCTGACCTTCGCCGACCAGCGGGGGCTGGGTCTCGCGCCGCATTTCGCCATGGAGATCCACCTGCACCTGGCGGCGACCTATCCGCGGGAGCCCTGGGTCGAGCACTTCGACTGGCTGGATCCGCTGTTCAACGAGCGCCAGGAGATCCGCGACGGCCGGATGATCGTGCCCGACCGGCCCGGGATCGGCGTGACCCTCAGCGAGCAGTGCCGGGCCTGGACCGTCGCGCGCGAAACCTTCAGCCGGTCGGGAGCCTAGGCCGCATGTCGAGACTCAGCCTCCTTGCGTCCGCGTTGCTCGCGATCGCCGTCGCCGCGCCCGCGATGGCCCAAGGGCGCCCGCCGCGGCCGGCCGTGTCCGACTACCGCGGGCCCACGGCCTTCCCGAACGCGAACAAGGCCGCCGTCGCGGAGCATCTGTCCCGGGCCCGGAAGATCGCGGGCGACGACCTGTTCCTGGACTTCGCCCACCGTTGCATCATCAGCCCGCGCTATCCGCAGCGGGTCGGGGGTATCCAGTACGAGGGCCTGATCGAGCCCACGAAGATCTTCGACCAGCTCTATTCGGTGGGCCAGAACTCGGTCTCGTCGCATGCCCTGGTCACCTCCGCCGGCATCATCCTGTTCGACGCGCTGAACAGCGCCGAGGAGGCCGAGAAGATCATCGTCCCCAACCTGCGCCGGCTGGGGCTGGACCCGAGGGACATTAAATACCTCGTCATTACCCACGCGCACGGCGACCACTACGGCGGCGCCCGCTACCTGCAGAAGACCTACGGCGCGCGCGTGGTCTCCTCGGCCATCGACTGGGACGGCATGGCGCGCGCCGGCGCCGCGCAGAGCGGGCCCTTCGCGGGCCTGCAACCCCCGGACCGCGATATCGTGGTCGCCGACGGCGAGGCCCTGACCCTCGGCGACGCGACGCTGCGCTTCCACGTCACGCCCGGACACACGCCGGGCACGGTCTCGACGATCTTCAGGGTGACCGACCGCGGCCGTCCGCACACCGTCGGCTATTTCGGCGGCACCGGCGGAGGGCGGGATCCCGCGGCCGCCCGGGCCCAGGCCGCGTCGCTGGCCCGGTGGCGGTCCATCACCCAGGCGGCCGGCGTCGACGTCCTGATCGCCAACCACCCGCTCCACGACCGCGGCATCGAGAACAACGAGATCATCGCGTACGGCAGGCCTGACGACCCCAACCCCTATGTGATCGGGTCGGACCGATACCAGCGCTACATGCAGGTGATGGAGGCGTGCTCCCGCGTGCAGATGGCCCGGTTCGGCTTCGCCGAGTAGTTCCCGGTGCGCCGTGTCACCCATGCTCCGTGCGCATCGATCAATCCTTCCTTTGAGTTGGACCGGGATCGGTCCGCACAGGTAACCCGACCTGGTATCCCGATAGGAAAGCCATGAGCGTATTTTCCCCGAGCGACATGATCCGTCAGGTGGGCGCCGGCCTGCTGTCGTTCCCCGTCACCCACTTCGACGCCGAGGGCCAGTTCGACGAAGCCCCCTATCGCGAGCACTGCGACTGGATGCTCGAGCACGAGGTGGCCGCGCTGTTCGCCGCCGGTGGGACGGGGGAGTTCTTCTCGCTGGCGCCCGAGGAAGTCGAGCAGGTGGTCCGCGCCGCCGTGGAGGTCACCGCCGGGCGCAAGCCCGTGATCGCGGGCGCCGGCTACGGCACGGCGATCGCCGCCGACCTGGCCCGCCGCGCCGAGCGTGCGGGCGCCGACGGCGTCCTGCTGCTGCCGCCCTATCTGGTGAACTCCAGCGACGCCGGGCTGGCCCAGCACGTGGAGGCGGTGTGCCGCTCCACCGGCCTCGGCGTCATCGTCTACAACCGCGACAACGCGATCCTCACGGAAGACGCCCTGGAGCGGCTCTGCGAGCGCTGCCCGAACCTGGTGGGGTTCAAGGACGGGGTCGGCGACATCGAGCTGATGATGCGGATCTACGCGCGGATGGGCGACCGGCTCACCTACATCGGCGGGCTGCCGACCGCGGAGACCTTCGCGCTGCCCTACCTCGAGATGGGGGTCACCACCTATTCGTCGGCGATCTTCAACTTCATGCCGGACTGGGCGCTGGCCTTCTACCGCGCCGTCCGCGCCCAGGACCGCGAGACGGTGCTGAGCATGTTCAAGGACTTCGTGCAGCCCTACATCGCCATCCGCAACCGCGGTCGTGGTTATGCGGTCTCCATCGTCAAGGCCGGCATGCGGTCCATCGGCCGCCCCGCGGGGCCGGTGCGCGCGCCGCTCATGGACCTGACCGCGGGCGAGCAGGCCGAGCTGGACGCCCTGATCGCACGCAATCGCGGCGTAGGCGGTGCGACCGTGCGCAAGACCGCGTAGGACGGGGCCGCGACAGAAGGTTCCGAACCCGGCCATGACCGCGATCCCCCGCGACGGCTCGCCCGTCATCACCTCGATGCGCGTGGTCCCCGTGGCCGGCCGCGACAGCATGCTGCTCAACCTGAGCGGCGCGCACGGTCCCTATTTCACCCGCAATGTGGTGGTCCTGACGGACTCCCGCGGCGCGGTGGGGGTGGGCGAGGTCCCGGGCGGGCCCAGGATCCAGCGGACGCTCGAGGACGCGGCCGAGCTGGTCGTCGGCAGCTCCGTGGGCGGCTTCCGCCGGGTCCTGCGGGAGATCAAGGACCGCTACGCCGATCGCGACAGCCACGGACGCGGGCTGCAGACCTTCGACCTGCGGGTCACCATCCACGCGATCACCGCCCTGGAGACTGCATACCTCGACCTTCTGGGCCAACTGCTGGACCAGCCGGTCGCGGCGCTGCTGGGCGAGGGGCAGCAGCGCGACGCCGCGCCGATGCTGGGCTACCTGTTCTTCGTGGGCGACCGGACGCGCACCGATCTCGACTATCCGGACGGCGCGGGCGCCGCCGACGCCTGGGGCCGGCTGCGGTGCGAGGCGGCGCTGACTCCCGAGGCCATCGTCCGGCTCGGCGAGGCGGCGGCGGAACGCTACGGCTTCACCGACTTCAAGCTGAAGGGCGGCGTGCTGGCCGGCGAGGCCGAGGTCGAGGCGATCGTCGCCCTGGCCGAGCGGTTCCCCGAGGCCAATGTCACCATCGACCCCAACGGCGCCTGGTCGCTGGAGGAGGCGGTGCGCCTGCTGGGCCCGCTCAGCGGCGTGCTGGCCTATGCGGAGGACCCCTGCGGCGCCGAGGCGGGGTTCTCCGGGCGCGAGGTGATGGCGGAGTTCCGCCGCGCCACCGGCCTGCGGACGGCGACGAACATGATCGCCACCGACTGGCGCGAGATGGGCCACGCGATCCAGCTTCAGTCCGTGGACATCCCGCTGGCGGACCCGCACTTCTGGACCATGGAGGGGACGGTCCGCGTGGCGCAGATGTGCCGCGACTGGGGGCTCACCTGGGGCTCGCATTCGAACAATCATTTCGACATCTCGCTGGCGATGTTCACCCATGCGGCGGCGGCCGCCCCGGGCAGGATCACCGCGGTCGACACCCACTGGATCTGGCAGGACGGCCAGCGCCTGACGCGCGAGCCGCTGCGGATCGAGGGCGGGATGGTTCGGGTGCCGGAGCGGCCCGGCCTGGGCGTCGAGATCGACCCGGCCGCGCTCGACGCGGCGCACGAACTCTACAAGCGGGTCGGCGGCGGGGCGCGCGACGACGCGGCGGCCATGCAGTTCCTCATTCCCGACTGGACCTTCGACAACAAGCGCCCCTGCCTGGTGCGCTGACGGGCTATTCGGCCGCGTGAAGGCCGTTGGCCAGCTCGACGACGTGTTCGACGAGCGGGTCCGGGTTGTCGCGCCGCCAGACCAGATAGAGCTCGACGTGCGCCGGCCGGCGGAGCTGGAGCGGCTTGAAGACGACCCCCTCGTAGCGCAGCGCCGCCGCCGACTGCGGCACCAGGGCCATGCCGACGCCGGCCCGCACCAGCGCCAGGATCGAGTGGATCTGCACCAGGTGCTGGACGTAGCGGGGGGCGACGCCGCTGTCCGAGAACACCGACACCACCAGGTCGGAGAAGTACCGCGCGTCGTGCGAGGAATACATGATCAGCGACTCCCCGGCGAAGTCGCGCGGACCGAGCGCGTCCCTCTCGGCCAGGCGGTGGCCGCTGGGCACCGCGGCGATCAGCGGCTCGGTCAGCACCCGCGTGGAGCGCAGCTCGGGCCGGGTGATGGGCGGGCGGACGAGGCCGATGTCGAGCTGGCCCGACAGCAGGTGTTCCAGCTGCGCCTTGGTCACCTCCTCGTTCAGCACCAGGCCGATGTCCGGGAGCTGCGCCTCGCAGGCCTTCACCAGCGTCGGGAGATAGCTGTACGCCGTGGCGGCGGTGAAGCCGATCCGCAGGGTCCCGACCTTCCCGGAATCCACCCGCCGCGCGACCGCCGCGGCGACGTCCGTATGACGCAGGATCCGCTGGGCTTCCTGCAGGAAGCTGCGGCCCGCCGGGGTGAGCTTCACGCTGCGGCTGGTGCGCTCCAGGAGCGCGACGTCCAGGATGCGTTCCAGCACCTGGATCTGCCGGCTGAGCGGCGGCTGCGTCATGTTCAGGCGGATCGCGGCCCGGCCAAAATGAAGCTCCTCGGCGACCGCCACGAAGCAACGCAGGTGGCTGAGTTCGAACTGAGCGTGCTGCAATCCGGCCCCTCCGCGTCGACGGCCAACCTCGGCGGCAGACTCGGCCGCACCCTAGCAACCGGCGACGGGGCTCCAACCCAAATCTGCATCATCATGGATGCTCGCGGCTCCGCGTGCGCCAGGTCGTCCCGCTTCACGCCAATGTCTCGGACATGGCCTCCGTCGAGGAGCCCGCCTCTGGCGCGCGGACCCGCGAGACGCGGCCCGGACGACGCGAAGGAAATCGATCAGGGATTCTCCGTGGCGAGCGCAGGACCTGGGACCGGGGCCTTCGGGTGGCGGCCGACGCCGAACCACAACGCGTAGAGCGCCGGCAGGAAGAAGAGCGTCAGGGCCGTGCCGACGAGCGTCCCGCCGATAAGCACGACGGCCAGGGGGCCCCAGAAGCTGGAGAGGGTGAGCGGCAGGAAGGCGAGGACGGCGGCGAGGGCCGTGAGCAGGACCGGGCGAGCGCGCCGGACCGTCGCCTCCACCACCGCCGCGCTGTCGTCCAGGCTGCGAGCCCGCTCCGCCTCGATCTGGTCCACCAGGATCAGCGTATTGCGCATCAGGATCCCCGCGAGGCCGATCAGGCCGAGGATGGCGTTGAAGCCGAACGATGTTCCGGTCAGCAACAACGCGGGAACGGCGCCGATGAGCCCGAGGGGGCCGGTGGCGAAGACCAGGCCGGTCATCCGGAACGAGCGGGTCTGGAGCATGATCACCGTCAGCATCAGGACGATCATGATCGGGAAGATCGGGGCGAGCGCTGCGTTGGCCTTGCCGGATTCCTCGACCGATCCGGCGGTCGTGATCGCGTAGCCCGCGGGCAGTCGCGCTTGCAGGTCCCGCAGCTCGCGCAGGATCTCGGCGGTGACGTCGGGGGGCTGGACGCCGCGCACGATATCGGCGCGCACGGTGATGGTCGGCAAGCGGTCGCGACGGACCAGGATCGGGTCCTCGAACTCCGGCACGAGGCGCGCGACGCCGGCTAGCGGAACCGACCGGCCGTCGGCGGTGGTGACCGTGAGATTGTCCAGTTCGGAAAGCCCCCGGCGCTCGAACGCGGGCGCGCGGATCACCACGTCGACCGTGCGGTCGCCGACCCGCATCTGCGAGACCGTGACCCCCGAGACGAGCGCCCCGACCTGGCGGGCGACGCTCGAGGGGTCGAGCCCTAGGAGCCGGAGTCGCTCCTGGTCGAACTGCAGCCTCACCGCGGGCGCGCGCTCGCCCCAGTCGAGATTGACGTCGCGCGTCTTGGAGTTGGCGCGGACGATCTGCGCCGTCTCCGCCGCCAGGGTTCTGAGCCGGCTCGCGTCCGGCCCCGACACCCGGAAGGCGACCGGGTAGGGCACCGGGGGCCCGAACAGCAGGCCGGTCACGCGCACCCGCGCCTCCGGATAGGCGCCGCTCGCGATCTTCGCCTTGAGCGTCTCGCGCAAGGCGTCACGCTCGCGGTGGCCCGCGGTCAGGACGACGAGCTTGGCGAAGGACGGGTCGGGCAGCTCGGGGTTGAGCGACAGGAAGAAGCGGGGCGCTCCGGCGCCCACATAGGCGTCGACGAAGCGGGTCTGCGGCAGCCGTCGCACGTCGGCTTCGAGCCGCCGGACCACCGCTTGCGTCGCCTCGATGCTCGACCCCTTGGGCATGTAGACCTCGACCAGCACCTCGGGGCGGTCGGAGGAGGGGAAGAACTGCTTGGGCACGAACAGCGCCAGCAGGGCGCCGGCCAGGAGGAGCGCTCCGACGACGGAGAGCGTCACCCGACCCCGCCTGGCCACGCACCGGGCGACCCAGGACCGGAGCCGCATGTAGCGCGGGGTCGCGTAGATCTCGTCGTGACCGCCGGGAACCGGCTTGATCGCGGGCAGCAGCTTCACGCCGAGGTAGGGCGTGAAGTAGACGGCGACCACCCAGGAGACGAGCAGCGCGAACGCCACGATCCAGAAGATGTTGCCGGCGTACTCGCCCGCGGTCGATTGCGCGAAGCCCACCGGCAGGAAGCCGATCACCGTGACCAGGGTGCCGGTGAGCATGGGGCTGGCCGTCGCGCCCCAGGCGAAGGTGGCGGCGGCCACGCGGTCCAGGCCCTCCTCCATCTTCACGACCATCATCTCGATGGCGATGATGGCGTCGTCCACGAGCAGGCCGAGCGAGAGGATCAAGGCGCCCAGGGTGATGCGGTCGAAGTCGCGGCCCGTGGCCAGCATGATCACGAAGACCGCCGCGAGCGTGAGCGGCACGGCGGCGGCCACGACGAGGCCGACGCGGAAGCCCAGCGCCACAAGGCTGACCACCATCACCACGGCGAGCGCGACGGCGAACTTCATCATGAATTCGCCGTAGGCCTCCTCGATATTCCTCGACTGGTCCGCGACCTGCGTCAGCGTCAGGCCGAGCGGGAGGTCCGCCCGGATGTCTGAGGTCGCCTTCGACAGGGCCTCCCCCAAGGTCGTGCCGTTCCAGCGCTCGCGCATGACGACGCCGAGGACGAGCGCCGGGGCGCCGTCGTGGCGGACGAGATATGAAGGCGGATCCTCGTAGCCGCGGCGGACCTCGGCGATGTCGCCGAGTCGGAAGCTGCGCCCCCCGGCCGCGATCGCGGTGGCGCGCACGGCGTCGAGGTCGTCGAAGGCGCCGTCCACGCGCAGGTTCACCGATTGGGCCCCGGTCTGCACCTCGCCGGCCGGGGTCAGTAGGTTCTGCTGGGAGAGCGCGGCGGTGAGCTGGTCCGGCGTCAGGCCCAGCGTCGCCAGGCGGCGGTAGGACAGCTCCACGAAGATGCGCTGCCGGCGCTCACCGATGATGTTGACCTTCTTGACGCCCGGCACGTGCAGCAGCCGCTCGCGCAGCGCCTCGGCTTCCGCGACAAGCTGGCGTTGCGGCATGCCTCGAGCCTGGAGGGCGAACAGGGCGAAGTAGACGTCGGAGTACTCGTCGTTGACGACCGGCCCGATGACGCCGCGGGGCAGGTTGACCGCCTCGTCGGCCAGCTTCTTGCGCGCCTGGTAGAACTCGTCCTGGACGGCGGCGGGAGGCGTGGTGTCCTTGAGGGTGACCGTCATGGAGACGACGCCCGGCCGGGCCTGGGTCTCGACCCGGTCGTAGTAGCGGAGCTCCTGCAGCCGCTTCTCGAGCCGGTCCGCCACCTGGTCCTGCATCTCCTGCGCCGTGGCGCCGGGCCAGAACGCGTTCACCGTCAGGACCTTGAGCGTGAAGCTCGGGTCCTCCGCCCGGCCCAGCTTCAGGAAGGCGAGGGCGCCGGCGGCGACGATCGCGATGATCAGGAAAAGCGTGACCGAGGGGTGGCGCACGCCGATGGCGGAAAGATTGGGGCCTCTCATCGGGGCGTCGCCGCGGCGGCGACGCGCACCGGCTGGCCCTCGCGCAAGAGGTGCGCGCCCAGCGCGACGATGCGTTCGCCCGGCGCCAAAGCCCCCGGCGCGATCGAGGCGGTCTCCTCGCCGAGGGCCGCGACCTGGACCCGGCGCAGGGTGATCCGCCCGGATCGCACGACCCAGACGCCGGGACCGCCGCCGCCGTCATGAAGCGACGACAGGGGCACGGCCAGCCGCGATGCGCCCGGCCGGGCAAGCTCGACCGTGACCGTCGCGCCCAGGGGAAGGTCGGAACCGGCCAGCGCGAAACGGGCGTCGTAGGTGCGGGTCAAGGGATCGGCGGCGCCCGCGACCTCCCGCAGCCGCGCGGCGAGCGGCCTGTCAGATCCATAGAGGACGGCGTGGCCGACCCGCGGAAGCGTGGCCACCTGGCTTTCGGGCACGGCGACGGCGGCCTCGCGGTCTCCCGCGCGAGCGAGGCGCACGACCGGCGCGCCGGCGCTGACCACCTGGCCGGGTTGTGCGGCCAGGTCCGTGACCACCCCGTCAGCGTCGGCGAAGAGGGTCGTATAGCCCCGCTGGTTCGCCGCCTCGTCGGCGCCCGCGCGCGCCGCCGACAGGTTGGCCGTGGCGGACTGCGCGGCGGCCAGCGCGACCTCGTAGGCCGAGCGCGAGACCGCGCCAGCCTCCACGAGCCGGCGGAGCCGCGCTTCCTCGGCGCCGGCGCGGGTCGCCTCCGCCTGCGCCGCCCGCAGCCGGTCGGCGGCGGCCGACGCCGCCAGCCCGAGGTCGGTGACGTCCAGGCGCATCAGGGCCTGGCCGCGGCGAACCTGCTGGCCCGGATCGACCAGCCGCTCGACGATCTTTCCGCCGACCCGAAAGCCGAGGTCGCTCTCGATGCGCGCGCGGACCACGCCTGTGTAGCGGAGCGGCGCGGCGTCGGCCTGGCCCACCACGAGCGTGCGCACGAGCGGCGCCACGGGTGTGTCGGCCTTTCCGGAGCTGCACGCGGCGAGCGTCAGGAAGATCAGGGGCGCGGCGGAGCCGGGTCGGACGAGGCGCATCGAGCGCTCCTGCGGATCATGTCGATGCCGCAGAACTAGGGTCGAGGTGGCGAGTTGGAAAGATGAAAAATGAGCAGAACCGTTATTTAATTTCGCAGACCTTCGACCAGCAGCTCGCAAATGCGGTCGCTCATGGCTTCCAGGTCGTCGCTGATGAACACTTCGATCATGTACGGATGCCAAACCCGGGTCAGCGCCGCGGTCATCGTGTCGGCCAGGAGCTCAGGGTCGGCCTTGCGGAACGCCCCGGAGCGCTGACCTTCCATGATCACGTGACGTAGGGCGCCTCTCAGGCTGTCGAGGTAGGCCTCGACGACGGGCCACCGCTCGCGCCCGGCTACGGCGCAGAGAGGACGCATCCGCTGCTCGGGTAGCAGGATCCGCTGCGTCTCTCGCAGCACGACCAGGCTAAGCTGCTTGAGCACCTGGGCCGGGTCCGCGCCGCCGCGGGCCACCGCCCAGGCGGCATCCTCGATGGCCGATAGCTGACGGCGAGCGACCGCTTCGTCGATCGCGCGCCGGTTCGGGAAGCTGCGATACAGGTTCGCCGGCGACATGCCGAGCTCGCGCGCCACATCTCCGATGGTCGTCTTCTCGAAGCCGATCAAGTCGTAGAGCCGCTCCGCCGCGTCGAGGATTTCCTCGCGGCGATCGACGGTGGGTCGGCCGGGGCGCCGGGCGGCGGTCGCTTCGGATGGCGGCTTGCTTTCCATGAAAAATGATCTATCTCATCATAATATTATCGGCAAGGAGTTGAGGTATGGTCTCGCGTTTGCCCCTCGTGCTGGCCAGTTCCTTATCCCTCGTCGCGTGCGCGAGCCAAACCCCTTACACGCGGCCGCTCACCGAGTTGCCTTCCTCCTACCGCAATACCGCCGTCGCGGCTGCGCAGCGCGCCGTGGACGGGACCGATGAACGGTGGTGGACGGCGTTCGACGATCCCGTGCTCGATGGCCTGGTCGAGGCGGCGCTGGCCGGGAGCCTGGACGTCGAAGCCGCCCGCGCCCGCCTCCAGCAGGCCGCGGCGGGGTCCAGGATCGCCAGGTCTGCGTTGTTGCCGTCAGCGACGATCGGCGGCTCGGCCGCCGTGCAGCGCCAATCGCTCGAAGATCCGGCCGCTCGCATCGCCTCGGCCTTCCCGGGCTATGAGCGGACCAGCGAACTCTACGGCCTGAACGCCGCGGTCTCTTGGGAGATCGACCTCTTCGGTCGCCTGGCTGCGGCGCGGCTCGCCGCAGGTGCGGATGAGGCCGCCGCCGCGGCGGGCGTCGCCGGCGCCCGGCTCACCGTCGCCGCCGAGGTCGCGACGGCCTACATCGGCGCGCGCGAGTTGCAGCGCCGGATCGAGATCGCCCGCGAGCGGACCCGGACGCTCGGCGAGCTGGACCGGCTGGTCCGCCTGCGCGTCCGGGAAGGCGCGGCCGCGCAACTCGAAGCGGAGCAGGTCGAGGCGGACCTTGCTGCGACCCGAGCGAGGATCCCCGCGCTCGAAGCCGCGCTCGAGGCCACCTTCAACCGGATCGACGTGCTCGCCGGTCGCGCGCCCGGCCGCGCCGAGGCTGAGCTGGGAGAGGGCCGACTGCCATCGGCGGCGCCCGTGGCGGTCGCGGACGGGCCGGCCGGCCTGCTCCGGCGGCGGCCGGACATCATGACCGCCGAACGCCGGGTCGCGGCCGCCGACGCCCGCACGGCGCAGGCCATCGCCGACTACTATCCGCGGGTGAACATCGGCGGCCTCGTCGGGCTGCTTTCCACCGGGGCCTCTGGCCTGTTCGCGGGCGAGGCCCTGCAGGCGGCAGGGAGCGGGGGGTTCTCCGGGCGGCTGTTCGATTTCGGCGCCGCGCGCGGCGGCGTGGAGGGTTCCCGTGGGCGCACCCGCGAGGCCGTCGCCGACTACCGGGCGACGGTGCTTCGCGCCGTGGCCGAGGTGGAGGATGGCCTTTCGATGCTGGGCCGCCGAAGCCGGCAGGCGCAAGAGCTCCGGGCGAGCGAGGCGGCCCTGGCCCGGGCCCGCGACCTCTCCCGATTGGCCTACCAGGGCGGCGCCGTCAGCCTGATCGAAGCGCTCGATGCAGAGCGGCGCCTGCTCGAGGTCCAGGACGCCGCGACGACCGCCCGCGCCGACGCGGCCCGCGCGACGGTCGCGCTCTCCCGGGCGCTGGGCGGAGGCTGGCAGGCCTCGGACCCCGTCGCCGTGACCCGTGGGCCTGCCCGAAAGGGCCCGGCCACGGCCGCGGGCGTACATCCAGATCAAGTCATGGTCGGCCGATCGACGTACGCAGGACATGGCTCGAAGGATCGCACCTCGTGAGCAACGATGAGCCCGAGGCTTCGCTCACGCGCGCAGCATTGGTGATGGTGCTCGGGGCGGCGCTGGTCGGGCTGAGTCTGGAGAACCGGGTCGGGCCCGGCGCGATCTCCCAGGCTCTCCTTGTCGGCGGCTGCCTCCTCATGGCGGGCGCCGTCCTCGCGACGCTCCAGAGGCTCTATCAGCACTGGAAGGACAAGAGCCGCTGAAGGCCGACGGCCACCGCGCGACATCGGCGTGATCCTGGGCGTCGCCCACCGCATGGTGGGGCGCTAGGTCTTTCGGGCGCGTCGGAAGCTCGGCGTGCGCGCGCGCAAGCTGACACGGCCGCCGTCCTCGGCGACCCATCCTGTTTTCGCCAAGGATGGGAACCGTTTAGCGCGATCTCTTCGCGGCCCTGGCGGGCGCGGGGTCGAAGGTGTGAATGAAACGCCAGACCGCGCCTTGCGCCGCCAGCATGAAGCCGGCCAGCGCGAGCCGGAACGGATCGTCGAAGCTCATCAGCACGACGACGAAGATGGCCAGCAGGGGCCACATCCACAGGGCGTTAAGGTTAAGGCGTCGCATGACCGGAGTTGGCCACGGGATCGGCTGGGAGCGCAAGCCTCCAGGTCAGGACGCGCAGGCTTGCTTGGAACCGGCCTGGTCGATGGTCGGAAGTCCCCTGGCGCGCGCCGGCGGGCCGGCCAGATCGACGACCTGGGCCACACGGGGCGCGCACCGTCTGGGAGCCCACTGCGCGCGGATCACGATCCGGCTGGGCGCCGCGCCTGGCCGCGGCGGCATGAGGCTCAGCACGCACTCGATGTCCGCCCCCGCCTCGGCCGGGGCGCAGTCCGAGGTCGGTGGGGCGGTGCGAGGCTGGGTGGCGGCGTTGAGGATCCTGATCGGCTGGGCCGACGCGGCGGACGCGGCGGCGAAGGTTGCGAGGAGCAGGGCTGCTCTTGCGAGGGCGGCGGTGCGGAACCTCATCGGTCGATGCTCCACGCGGCAAGCGTCGACGCAACATCGCACGAGTCGACGCCTCAGGCGCGGCCCCGCAGCGCGGCCGAGAACCGCGACGCCGCGTGGCTGATCCAGCGAGCCGGCGGGCGCAGGGCGTCGCGCACCTCGGCCATCAGCGCGCGCAGCGGCGGCCCCCGCGGCGCTGACACGGACTTCGGCGTCCGCGCGGGGTCGGTCGAGGCCGGCTCCGGCGCGGCCTCGGCGAGCAGGCTGCGGTCGCCCAGGGGCGAGGCGGCCTGGCCGCTGATCCGAGGCGTGACGACGATCGCCAGTTCCCGACGCGCCTCCTTCTTGCGCAGGACCTGGACAACAGGCGCGAGCACCGCGCCGATCAGGGGGATCCTGGCGATGAAGGGCGGCTCACGCGTGGTTCGCTCGCTGGACTCCTCGAAGAGCCCCGCGATCAGGAACGTCTCGCCGTCGCGCAGCTCCGCGGTCGTGGCGGCGCGGCGGACCTTGAGACCGGGCACGGTGATGCCGTTCACCTTCAGCGCCACCGACGGATCGATCTCGCTCAGCTCGGCGTCCAGGGCGATGCGGATCAGGCCGTTCTCCTGCACCACCGGCTTGAAGGTCATGGCCGCGCCATACGGGCGAAATTCGATTGTCACCTTGTCATCGGCTGGGACGGGGAAGGGGAATTCGCCGCCGGCGCGGAAGGAGGCGGTCTCGCCGGACAGCGCGACCAGTGACGGCTGGGCGACGACGCGCAGCTGGCCCTTGTCCTCGAGGGCGCGCAGGGTCGCGTCCAGGCGCAGGCGGCCGGCATGGGCGTTGACGCGCGCGACGCCGAACGGCGCCTCCAGCCCGTTCGACGCGGGCTGGCCGACGGAAACCGCGAGCTCCGGCCCGTTGGTGATCGAGATAGCGGTGTTGATGTCCTTCAGGCGGCTGGAGCTGACCTCCACGATCCGCACCTGGAGCAGCACCTGGCTGGATCGGGCGTGCAGCCGCGAGATCACCGCGTCGGGAGCCACCCGCTCGGCCAGGGTCTCCGCAATGGCGGCGACGGACGGGCTGGACGCCTCGCCCTCCAGCAACACGCTCGAGGAGAGGCCCTTCACGGTGATCGCCTCGCCTGGCAGGGCGTCGGCCAGCAGGTCGCGGAGCGCCTGAGCGTCGGGACCGACCGTCACGTCCACCCTCTGCGAGAGCCGTCCCCGACGGTCGTAGACGAGCAGGTTCGTGACCCCCGGCTGGCTGCCGATCAGGTAGAGCTGGTCGTCCCCCGCCGCCGCGACCTGCGCCGTCTCGGGCTGGCTGACCACGACCTTGCCCACCGGACCGCTCGCCCGGAGGCCGATGGCCATGTCCAGGGGCGCCTCCACCGCCGCCATGGCGGTCGGTTCGCTGGCGAGTTCCTGCGCCTGGGTGGCCGCCGGAGCCGCCATCGCGCACGCGCAGGCGATCGCTCCCACAAGCGCGCGTGCGAGCGTGCGCCGAAGGCCCGGCATCGCGGAGGCGATGGCGCGGTGGAGCTTCATGCGCGGCACAACGACACATGCGGCGTTCCGTTAAGCCTAACGGATATGCTTGCCGGGGCCTTAACGCCTCGACGCAACGCAAAGGGCCGGCGGACGCTTCCGCGATCCGCCGGCCCCTATCGCCCCACCGTGAAGCGGGCGGTTCAGTTGCTGGAGGTCTTCGCCAGATAGGCGTCCAGCGCCTGGCGGGCGACGGTCTTGCAGCCGCTCGATTCGGCCGTGCGGACGATGTCGTCCAGGCTGGTCAGGCTTTCCATCGCCGGGCAGATGCCGCCACGGCGCGCTCCGAACGTGCGGCCCTGCGGCGGCGGCTCCACCAGGGCGCGCAGGGTCTCGAAGCGGGCGGCGTCGGCCGCGGCCACCCGGGCTCCCGGAAGGGTTGCGCCCGAGGCGCCGCCGCGCAGCGTCACGACCTCGCCCGAGGCGCGCATCACGGTCAGGGTCTTGCCCGCGCCCAGCGCCACCTTGGCGCCCGCGTCGAAGGCCTGGCCCCGCTTGATCGCCGGGTCGCTCGAGTTCACCACGATGTAGTCGCTGGCCATGGCGGCCCCGCCGAACGCGACGGAAAGAGCAACCCCAATCAGTAGTTTACGCATGTATCTCACCCCCGAAGGACGATGTTGTCTCGATCGCGTGTCAGGCCCTGAACTATCACACCGGAGCCCTGAACGGTACCTGAAGCACGATCTGTCGTGCTCAAGTACGCGACGTTCCGTCGCGCAGACGCACCAGGCCGAACTTGGCCAGCCACACGAGTCCTCGCTCCACGAACGGACGCCTCTCGGGGGAAATTTCCGCCAGCAGGGCGCTGACTGTGCGGGGGCCGCCCGCCAACAGGGCCAGCACGGCCTCGGCCTCGGCGAGGCTGGGAAGGCGCGCGGCGTCGTTTCGGACGGCTGGCCGGCTCAGGAGCTCCGCCGCCTCGCCGGATGCGAGCGGGCGGGTCAGCATGACGATGTCGCCCGCGGCCAGCGCGCCGGTCGGATAGGCCGCGAACATCCGGAAGGGATCGGGCCGATAGGGGTTCTCCAGGCCGGGTTGCCGGGGCGCGGCCTGCCGGCGGCGGCGCAGTTCGTCCCAGAGCGCCTGGTACTGGGGGATCACCACGCGCCAGTCGAACACCTCGCGGGCCCGGGCCTGGGCGGCCTGGCCCATCCGCGCGCGCAGTTCGGGATCGGCGAACAGGGTCGCCAGGGCTTCGCTCGCCTCGGCCACGTCCACCGCCGTGAGCAGGGCGGCCGACCCCGCGTAGTCGTCGTAGCTCATCAGCCGCTGGGCATAGGCATAGACCAGGTCGGACCCCAGCCCCGGACGGGGCGTCGCGGTGCGGATGCGGAAGCCGTCGACGCCGTGCCGCACGGTGTCCCGATAGCCGTCCCAGTCGCTGACCACCGAAGGCAGCCCGGCCGCCATCGCCTCGACCGGCGTCAGGCCGAAGGTCTCCTGGATGTTGTCCGACAACGACAGGAAGACGTCGGCGGCCGAAACGATCTCGTCCCGGGCGGCGGGCGACGTGTGCTCCACGAAGCGGATCTCGACGTCGGGGCAGAACGCGGCGGAGGCGTCCCGGAAGGCGTCCTCGTCCGCGGTCCGTCGGGCGCCGCCATAGACGATCCAGTAGACCGGCTGGCCCAGCCGCCGCGAGGCCTCCTGCAGCGCCAGGCCCATCGGGCCGGGGTGCACCTTGGTGGTCACGCTGTAGCGGCCGACGAACAGGGCGGTCGGCGCGTCGTCCGGTATGCCGAGCTGTTCGCGCCAGCGCCGGCGCGTCCGCGGATCGATGCGGAAGTCCTGCGTGTGGATTCCCAGCGGGATCGTCACCAGCTGCGCGGGCGGGATGCGCGTCGCGCCGAAGCGGTCCTGCAGGTACGCCGCGGTCGATTCCAGGAGTGTTTCCACGGCCTTGCGTGTGGATTCTGATGTGCAGACCAGCGCGTCCCAGGACTCCAGGGGCGCCAGCAGCAGGCCGCCGATCTCGTCCAGGATGTGGGTCTCGGCGATGGTGTGGGTGACGCCGGTGATCGAATAGGCCTGTCCGCCGAACGCGCGCCGGGCCCAGGCTTCACCCTTCAACTCGGGCGTCGGAATGTAGAGCGCGCCGGGCCGCGCCAGGGCCTCCCGGTCGCCGCGGTCCAGCCATTCCACCGGTCGGTCCGGCTTGCCCAGCCGTTCCAGCAGGGTTTCGAGCTCCGCCTGGTCCTGGCCGTGCGCGTTCCAGAAATGGAAGCGGTCGACGTCGGCGTACTTCAGGAAGCCGCGCAGGAACCCTTCGCCCGCCGAGTGGCGTCCCATCGGCCGCGGTCCGGCCGCGTCGTACGGCTCGGTGCTGAGCTGGATCGCGGCGTTCGCCATGCCGGCTCCGGGCGCCATGGCGGCGCGCCGGTCAGCGGTCTGCGGTCTGGGCGATGGCGCCCGGCATCGGCCGCGAGCCATCGCCCACGATGGTGAAGGGCGCCCAGAAGTAGGGGTGCGACCACTGCTGGCTCTGCTGCAGGGCCACCTGGGCCTTGGTCAGGGCCCCGGCCTGGTTGCCGGAGGCGTTGGAGAACATCCCGGTCATCAGCCGCACCGTCGCCACCGAGTCCACCGACCAGTGCGAGACGATCAGCGCGCGGCCGCCGGCATAGATCACGGCGCGGGTCAGGCCGCCCAGGGCCTCGCCGCCGCCCTGCAGGCCGCTGGTGGAGGCTTCGCCGCCCGCGCCGCCAGTGTCGCAGGCCGAGAGCACGACCAGGTCGGCGTCCAGCTTGAGGTCGAGGATCTCGCTGGCGTCCAGCAGGCCGTCCGAATCGCCCACGCCCAGCGAGGTCATCAGCGCCGGCTCCGGCAGGCAGGCCGACGGCTGCGGCAGCAGGCCGTGGGTGGCGAAGTAGAGGACCTTGTAGTCCGACAGGTCCTTGCGGGCCTTGACCGTGTCGTCGGTGAAGGCGGACCCCACCACGACCTGTTGGCCCTGCGAGCCGGCGAGGCTGGCGCCCACCTGGCGCACTTCGTCGGCGGTGTCGGGCAGGGCGGGCATCTGGAGCAGCGCGAGCCGGGTGTTCTCGCAGATATTGCTGAGGTCGCGCTCGGTGCGCAGGCTCACCGACCGGCGCACGACCGAGGCGTAGGCGCGGGTGTCCGACCGCCGCGGCGTCGCCGGATCGGCGAAGCCCAGGAAGCTCTGCCGCGCCTTGGATGGCGCGAAGGCGCGCGACTGCATGAAGGAGGCGGCCGACAGCACGAGGGCGGAGTCCACCTTGGCCCCCAGCCACGCCACCTGGCGATAGTCGGGATCGGCGCCGGCCGCGGTCTTGGCCAGCAAGGCCGACGGATCGGAGGTCACCAGCGCCCCCACCGGCAGCGAGATCAGGCCGCCGTCGGGTTCGTAGACCAGGTGCTTGGCGGCCATGACGTCGGACGCCACCGGGCCGAACAGCTGCTGGAACAGCTTGTAGGCCGCGGCGACGTCGAAGGGCGGCAGGGTGTCCTCGGCTTCGAACGAGGCGCGCAGGCGGCGTACGGCGACGCCCGCTGTGCCGCGGTTCAGCTCGATCGTGTAGGGCTCGGCCACCGTCGGCGAGACCAGCAGCCCGTAGCCACGGCCGTCGAGGAGCAGGATCTTCAGATAGACCTCGTCCGCGCCCAGCACCTTCTGCAGGTCGGCGAGCGAGGCTTGCGACGAGACCAGCTGGGCGTAGCGCGGATTGGCCGCCAGCAGCTGGTTCTCCAGGGCGTCGGACTGCTCCTGCAAGGTCTTCAGCCGCGCCTCGAGGTCGGTGCGCGCCTGGCCGGCGTAGGTGTCGGCGGCCTGCAGGTTGGCGGCCTGCGCCTCGGTGGCGCGCAGCTCGCGGCGGGTGTCCTCCAGGGCGCGGACCAGGCCGGTGACGGCGCTGTCGCCCGAGGCCACGCGGGCGGCCAGCTTCGACACCGTCTGGGCGGTGGCGTTGGAGACCACGCTGGAGGCGGCGTTGAAGAAGCGGGCCTTGTAGTCGTCGGCCTTGGCCGGGTCGGTCCCGATCCGCTTGATCAGCAGGTCGAAATAGGGCGCGGCGTCGTCGGCCGAGGCGCCCAGCGCGCCACGCTGGGCCTGGAACAGCTCGAAGGCGCGCGCATAGGTAGCCAGGGCGGCGTCTTCCTGGCCAGCGCCGATCTGGGCGCGCCCCAGGTCGAGCAGCAGGCCGCCTTCCGCCGCCGTGCCGGCGTGGCGCAGGCGGATGATGCGGATGGCGTCGTTGTACTTGCCGATCGCCTGGGCCGGCTGGCCGGCGTCCATGTCGATCTCGGCCAGGTCGGCGCCGATGCGGGCGCGCAGCCACACATTGAGCGCGCCATTGGCCTCGGCGGCGGTGAGCATGCGGCTGGCGCGGGCCAGGGCCTCGCGGGCGCCGGCGGCGTCGCCCTGGGCGGCGAGGGACGAGCCCATCACCTCCAGGGCCTGGGCGTCCTGGACGGCGAGGCGGTCGGCGGTGGAGACGCGGCTGCCGCCCATCACGTCGCGGCCGCCGGGGCGGTTGTTGAGCGCCGAGGCCAGGTCGCCGCCGATGGCGAGCCCGTCGGCGGCTTGTGTCACGGTCGGGCCGGTGACCGTCAGGCCACGGGTGGCGCGGACCTCTTCGCTGGCGCGCAGGGCGGCCTGGGCGGCGGCCACGGCGTCGGCGAAACGACCGGCGTTGCGCAGGTGGAGCGCGCGATAGGTGCGGGCCCGCGCCGCCAGCAGCGGGTCGCCAGACGCCGTCACCTGGACCTCGGCGTCGCGGAACAGCCGGTCGGCCTCGGCGAAGCGGCCGTTGTTGGAGACGTTCAGCGCCAGGTTCAGCAGCGCGTCGCCCATTTCGGCCGGCGCGGCGCGGCGGGCCTCGGCGTCGGCGACCAGGGCCTGGAAGTCGGTCTCGGCCTGCTCGAAACGCCACTCGTTGTTTTGCACGTAGGCCCGCGCGCGCAGCCGGGCCGGATCGGTGGCGGCGGCGGCCTGGGAGCGGGCGAGGCCGCCCGTGGCGCCCCCGAAGTCGGCGGCGATCTCGGCGCTGGCGGCCGAGGTCTGCACCTGGCCCATGGCCGGCGGCTTGGCCGCGCCGGAGACGACCTTCAGGCCGGCCTCCAGCACGTCGGCGATCTGGGCCGCGCCCTCGGCGGCGTAGAGTTGGCCGCCCTTGCTCGAGGCGTAGGCGAGATACGGGGCCTTGCCCGCGGCGCTGCGGCAGGCGCGGCGGTCGACGGCGCCCAGGTCGGCCACGGTCTCCGACTTGGCCTCGGCGCATTCGGCGCGGGTGGCGAGCGCGGTCGCCCAGGCGTCGGCGCCGGCGGCCTGGGGCAGGGCGTAGAGGCGGCCCAGGCTGCCCTCCCACCCACGGCAGCGGATGTTCCACGCCCGGCGGCCAGCCGCCTGCACCACAGGATCGTCGTAGTCGCGCACGGCCTGGCAGACCGCGCCCGAGGCGGCGCTCTGGCCCAGGGGGATGAGGTCGGCGCGGGTCTGGGCTTGGGCGGCCTGCGGCTGCGCCATCAGCACGATCGCGCCGCCCAGCCCGAGGAGAAGGCTCTTCCGGATCATTTGGTCTGCCTGCGCTTGCGCCAGATTTCTTCGCTGCCCGTGCCAGTGACGACGGGGTCGGTGACGATCTCGTCGGTCGGGACCTCGGAGACGCTGAGCAACACCGGCGGGCTGGTCAGGGTCTCGGACGACAGGGCGTCGACGCCGTTGCCGGGCTCGTCCGCCAGGAGGTCGCGCGAGGTGAGCACGCCGGAGTTCATGTCGCCGTCGCCCCCGCCGCCGGATGACGACGGCGACGAGATGACCGGGCAGTTGCTGGTGCCGACGTCACAGGCGTTGAACCGGTAGGACGCCCCGTCCGGGCGGCTGATCGGCTGGCCGTTGATGTCGACCACCGTGAAGGTGAGCCCGGAGCCGGCGGCCGAACCCGTCACGACCTTGCCGTCCGAGCCCGCGATGGCGCCCCACAGCTCGACGATGCGCGGCGGATCGATGATCAGGGCCGGGCGGAAGGCGCCGGTGAAGTAGAGACCCGCCGTGCCGCCGCTTCCCACCGGCGCGGTGTTCTGCTGCACGGCCTTGCCGTCGGCCGAGACTTCCAGGCGGCCGGTGGAGACGAAGACCTTGCCCACCTCGCCGCCGATCGGGGCCGAGCCCGCGGGCTGGCCGGCGGCGATGTCGATGGCGCCGATCGGGGTGGCCTGGATCAGGTCGATGAACCGCTGGGAGCCGAACAGGATGTCCTGCCGGGCCGCCAGCCGCACCTCGTTGAAGGCCCGCACGTTGGTGTAGGTCGCGCCGCCGCCCGAGAAGGTCGCGGCGCCCAGGGCTCCGGTCACCAGGATCGAGCGCGGTCTCCAGTTCAGGTCGGCGGCGTCGCCGATCCGCAGGTTGCCGCCGCTGGCCGTCGGCGCGACGGTCCCGCGCACCATGGCGGTGTTCCCGGAGCCCACCAGGAGCGCGACGTTGGGCGTATTGGCCGGGTTGATCGCCAGGTCCTGCAGCGTCAGGTCGCCCCGCGTCCCGCCCGTGGTCGAACCGGCATGGATCCTGACCGCGCCCGAGACCCGGAGCTGGCCGAAGTCGGTGTTGTCGAGCACGAAGCCCGACCCGCCCGCGCCGCCAACCTGCAGGGCGCCGCCCTTGGATTCGATCTGGGCGTTGGGGGCGGTGAGCGCGCCCGTCAGGTCCAGGTCGCCGGCGACGATGCGGATCGTGTTGGCGGCCGTCGTGGCCCCGAGCGTGGCCTTTCCGGTCACGTCGAGGATCAGGTCGCGCCCCGCGCTGAGCGGCGTGCTGGACGTGAAATTACCGAGGGAAGTGATTGAAAGATCGCGTGGAACCGAGCTGATCGTCGCGCCCAGCGACAGCGAAGATCCCTGGACGATCAGGTCGCGGCCGGTCTTGAAGCTGGTGGTCGTCACCCCGCCGCTGAGCGCCCGGAGCGTCAGGTCCTCGCTGGCCGAGACGTTCCCCGCCGTCACCGTGGCCCCGACCAGCGACACCGAGCCGGAGTCGGCCCGGACGTCGGCGACCTTGAGCGCGCCGGCCGCGCTGACCGAGATGTTGCGCACCGCCGTCAGCGAGTTGGTGAGGGTGAAGTCGCCGGTGGTGCTGCCGACCGAGAGGTCGCGGCCCGCCTGCACCGAGTCCAGCGTCACCGTCGGCGCCCGCAGCGTCGCGTCGCGCCCCGCGGTGACCGAGAACGCGCCGGGCGTGGCGCTCATCACCTCGACCGCGGCGTCGCGCCCGGCCTGGACCGTGACGGCCGTCGCCCCGGTCACCCCGCCGGTCCCCAGGCCCAGCCTGGCGTCCAGGTCCGAGGATCGCACCAGAACCACGCGGCCGTTGCCGGCCACGTCGGGGCTGCCGGCGAAGTCCAGGCTGATGGCGTCCGGCGCGGCGCCGGTCAGTGTCGCGGCGCCCAGCGACGCCGTGCCGTGGGTGGCCAGGACATAGACGTCGTCGCCGGCGGTGGCCGAACCCACGATCGCGTCGCCGTTGGTGGCGACCACATAGAGGTCTCCCGCCACCGTGACCGTGCCGATCTTCACGCTGGCCGCTTCGCCGAACACCTTGGGCGCGGTGATCGTGCCGACGTCGACCGCGCCGCGCAGGTTGACGGCGGCGCCGGCGGTGACGGTGTCGATCCGGCCCGAGCCGAGGTTCAGGGTCACGATCTGCGGCGCCGAGACGCTGATGATCCCCGAGGCGTCGCCGCCGTCGTCACCGATGGTGACGTTGCGGCCGGAGGTCACGGTCAGCTTCTGAGGCGCGGAGATCGACTCCAGGCGCACGTCCGTCTTGCCGGCAATCACGCCCTCGCGCATCACGCCGACACCGGCCAGCGCCACTTCGCCCTCGGTCGAGCTCACGTTCAGAGCGCCGCCGGCCACCAGGGTGTTGCCCTTGACCTGTCCGCCCTGGACCGTCACGTCGCGCGCCGCGGTGACCCGGCCCAGCTCGATGCTGGCCGTCGCGATGATCGTCGCGTCACGGCCGGCGTTGAGGGTCGAGATCGCGCTGGGATCGAACAGGGTCGCCACCACTGCCCGGTCCAGGTCCACGGTTTCCAGCGGCGCGCCGTTGCTGTTGTTGCAGTTGGTCCGCTGGCATTCCGCGGCCGCGTCCTCGGCCTCCTGGATCGTCGGGGGATCGATCAACTCGTCCGTGGGGCGCACCCAGGGGCGCGCGAAGGTGCGCCCGACGTTGCTGATCTTCAGGTCGCGGGTGGCCGTGGCCCGGTTGAGGTAGATATCGGTGGCGGAGGCGTCGGCAAGGGCCGGGCCGGGCTGGCGGGCCAGGATCCCGCCGCCGCCGGACAGGATGATGTCGCCGCCGTCGGCCTTGGCGGCCTGGGCGGTGACCAGGCCTTCCAGGTTGATCACCGCGCTGCCGATGCCCGAGCGGTTCACCGCGGCCAGGAACACCGAGTTGGCGCGGGTGCCGCCGCCCAGGTCGATGGCCAGGCCCGAGTCGCTGCCGGCGCTGGCGTTCGGCACGATGAAGTCCACCAGGTCGAAATCGCCGCCCGTGCCGGGCGCCATGCGGATCTGGTAGGTCTTGGCCGAGCCGTACAGCACGCTCCCGTCGGTGGCGGTCACCTGGGCGTTGGGGCGGGTCTGCACGCTTGGCCCCAGCAGGGCCACCATGCCGCCGTGCGCGGTGAAGGTGGCGTTGGCCAGCACCATGATCCGGATCAGCGGCAGGTTGTCGCTGCCGCTGAACGAGAAGAGGGTCGAGGCGGGGTCGAGGAAGCTCGCCAGGTCGGGCGTGCCCAGGCCCACCAGGATGCCGCCGGCGTCCACCTTCGCGCCCTTGCCGAAGATGATGCTGCTCTGGGACGAGAACCAGACATTGCCGCCGTACTGGCCGCCGACCTTGCCCTCGATCGTCCCTTCGATCTTGGACGGAGACAGGCTGCTGATGCGGTTCAGCACGATCGCGTTGCGGTCGCTGAAGTTGAAGCTGACCGTCTCGGTGGGCCGGACGTCGAAGGTCGACCAGTTGATCACCGTGCGCGGCGCGCCCAGCGTCACGTCGATGCGGTCGGCGCCGGTGTTGATCACCGGGGCGAGCCCGCCGGCGCTGACCTGGGGCGAGGCGCCTGTGGGCAGGGCGTGGGCCACCGCCGGCAGCAGCGCCAGGCCGCACAGGGCGCCGCAAAGGGCTGTGCGGGCGAACAGCCCGCCGCGGTCTGCGGACGATGCGGCGGTACGCGAAGGCGTGGGCATGGGACTCCCCTTGCGCATCATAGCAGGCTGGCCGTCAGCTGGATCAGCACACGGTCGCCAGGACGCGGTCCGCCCGGGTTGGTGGCGTGAAGCGGGTGGGCGTAGGTGACTTCGAGGTTGGCGCGGTTGAACAAGCGGAAGATCACGCCCGCGCCGACCGAGGTCAGGCTGCGGTCCTTCTGGAGGCCGGCCGCGAACGCGTTGTTGTTCGCCACATAGCCTGCGTCCACGAACGCATACGGCGCGGCCATCACCTTCGGATGCAGCGGCAGCGGCCCGTAGCGCAGCTCGAACGCGGCCGAGACGCCCTTGTCGCCCAGCAGGGCGGCGGGATCGTAGCCGCGGCCGACCGTCAGACCGCCCAGCGACATCTGTTCATAGGGCAGCAGCACGCTGTCGGCATACTGCGCCTGGGCCCGCACCATGCCGGTGAGGCGCTCGCCGATGGCGATGTCGCCGCCGCCCTGGGCCTTCACGACCCACGCCTCGGGCTTGCCCAACGCCCGGGTCAGGGCCAGATCGCCGGCCTCGCTGCCGCCCAGGACCGAGAGGCCCTTGCGCAGGGCCACACCGCCGGTCAGCAGCACGGGCCGCTCGGACACCTCGGCGCGGTAGTCGCCGTCGGCGCGGGCGTACAGCACCCTGAGCTTGTCGCGGCTGAGCAGGCCGATGCCGCCGGCCCTGGTCTCCTGGTCGACGACGTCCAGGCCGCCGGCCAGGTTGAGGTTCTGGTTGCGGCTTCGGATGTAGGGGTAGGCTACTTCCAGGTTGCCGACGATCGACTGGCTCTTCAGGTCCAGCGGCTTCAGCGACCCGCCCGGGCGGCTCTCGCCGTAGGTGAGCGCCCCGCGGACCGTCAGGCCCTCGGCGCCGAACCTCGCGGTCTCGCCCAGCTGGACCAGCCACTGTTCATTGGAATCCAGGGTGTGGAAGGCCGTGATCGAGGTGCTCTCGCCATAGGTCGTGTAGCCGGCCAGGTCGGCGCGCACGAGGCCGCCCCAGCGGCCGACCGCCTTCGACCCGGTGTTCTGGACGTTGGCGAAGACGGCGGGCCCCTCGCGGGTCACCGTGAGGTCGATATCGACGGCGCCGCGCTCGGCGCTGGTCGAGGGCCGCACCGCCGCGCGGACCCGCAGGCCGGGGACGTCGGACGCCAGCAGCAGGTAGCGCTGGGCCTTGGCCATGTCGAAGGGCTTCATGCCGCGCAGCTTCTCGGCGTAGCGTTCGACCGCGGCCTGGGCCGGCCCGACGTCGCCACGGACCCGCACGTTGACCACGTGGGCCTCGATGACCTCCAGCACCAGCGCGCCGCCGGCGATCCGCTGCTCCGGGATCTCCACCCGGGCCAGCACGCCGTTGTCGAAGACGATGCGCGCCGCGCGGTCGCGGATCCGGCAGATTACCGAGACCGGCTGCGGCTTGCCCAGATATTCCGCATAGGCTTGGCGCAGCTCGGCCTCGCCGACGGCGGTCGCGCCGCGGAAGCTGACCGAGTTCAGCGTCACCTGAACGTCGGAGGTTTCCAGCGGGCAGGGGCCGGGCGGTTCCGGCGCGAAGGCGCCGGCGCCGCGCGCGGGCGGCGGGCGCGAGACGCGCGTGTCGGGGTTCAGTTCGGCGGCGCTGGTGCCGGGCGTCGCGGCGCCCGGGCGGGGCGAAGGCTGCGCCCAGGCCGCCGTCGCAGGCGTCATCGCCGTGGTCGCCAGAGCCAGCAGGCCAAGGCGAGCGCCCAAGCCAGTTCGCAGCGCGCTTTCACGGCGCCCCATCATGCCCCAACCCCCCAGTTCGAAGCCTGTGCTCTTAGCCTTCGAAGAACCTGTTGTTAAGTAGAGACCCTTCGGAGGGGAAAACCGTCGCCGGACTGGACGCCGCAAGTTCGTTTCCGGCGGTTAGCACTCTATTCAGGCTACCGAAGCTCCACTGACACCGCTAAAGATTCGCGCGGTATGCGTGCCGGGGGAGGGCCGATGGGGGAGGGACGAGCGTCGCGAGTCATCGGCGCGCTTTGCGCCGCCGCCGTTCTTATGATCGGCGCTCTCGCGATGGGTGTGGCCACGGCCGCGCCCGAGACATCGAATCGCGGCGTGCATGAGGGCGTGGCGTCGTGCGCGGGGTCCACCTGCCACAGCCGCCAGGTCGATTCCGGCGTCAACGTGCGCCAGAACGAGCTGATCACCTGGCAGGACCCGTCCAGCATCGCCGGCGCGCACAGCCGCGCCTATCGCGTGGTCTATGACGCCCGCGGGGCCGCGATCACGCGCAAGATGGGCCTCAGCGCCGACGGCGTCGCGCGCCAGTGCCTGGGCTGCCATGCCGATCCGGCGCCCGGCGGGCGCGGTGCGCGCTTCCAGGTTTCCGATGGCGTGGGCTGCGAAGGCTGCCACGGCGGTTCCAGCGGCTGGCTGGCCAGCCACCGCACGGTCACCGGCACCCACGCCGACAATATCTCCCGCGGCATGCGGGCGCTCGAGAACCCCAAGGTGCGCGCCGGCGTCTGCCTGGATTGCCACTTCGGCAGCAACAAGCCGGGCCAGTTCGTCAGCCACGAGATCATGGCCGCCGGACACCCGCGCGTCGCCTTCGAGCTCGACCTGTTCTCCAGCCTGACCCAGCACTGGGACGTCGACGCGGACTATGTGAAGCGCAAGGCCTATGCGGGCGGCGTGAAGACCTGGGCCGTGGGCCAGGCCATGGCGCTGGAGCGCGCGCTGACCCTCTACGGCACGTCGGGCCGCGGACAGGGCGCCTTCCCGGAGCTCTATTTCTTCGACTGCCATGCTTGCCATCGCCAGATCTCGGACGATCCGAAGGCGCGGCCGCAGTGGCAGGCCAATCCCGGTCGCCCGATCCCGGCCGGCACGCCGCCGTTCAACGACGAGAACACGATCATGCTCTCGGCCGCGGCGAAGGTGGTGGCTCCGGCCCTGGGCGCCCGGCTCGACGCCGACAGCCGCGCCTTCCACGGCGCGCTGGCCCGCGACAAGGCGGAGTCGGTGCGGGCCGCCGCGAAACTGGCCGGCACCGCGCGGGCTCTTTCGGACGCCTTCGCGGCCCGCGGCTTCTCGCGCGGCGAGACCCTGGCCATCGTGGACACGATCCTGCAGGGCGAGATCGCGCGCCGCTACACCGACTATGCCGGCAGCGCCCAGGCGGTGATGGCGGCTGACACTCTGCTGAACGCCATGGCCAACTCCGGCCAGGTGGACCGCGGGGCCGTGGACCGCATCCGCCCGAACCTGGATCGCGCCTACGCCCAGGTGCGCGATCCCAACAGCTATCGTCCCGAGGCCTTCCGGGCCTCGCTGACGCAGGTGGCGCAGGCTTCGAGGGCGTTGAGATGAGTTCTGTTTCGCGCTGGGCCGTGTCCGTGGCCGCGTTGGCGCTGGCGTCCTGCGGCGGCGGGGGGGGAGGCGGCACGACCACGCCGCCGCCCACGACGCCCCCGCCCTCGGCGCCGACCTACACCCTGCCGGCGGCCTCGTCGCTGTCGGCGGCCGAGGTGCAGCAGGTCATCGCCCAGGCGGTGGCCGAGGCGCGCGCCCGCAACCTGCCGGCCGTGATCGCGGTGACCGACAGGGTCGGCAATGTCCTGGCCGTCTATTCCATGACCGGCGCGCGGGCGAACGCGACCCTGCGTGCGGCGCCGAACGGCCAGAACATGGACGCGCAGGGGGTCGTGGTTCCGGCCGCCGGCGGGGCGATCGCCAAGGCCATCACCGGCGCCTATCTGTCCTCCGGCGGCAACGCCTTCTCGACCCGCACGGCCAGCCAGATCGTGCAGGAACACTTCCCGCCCGCGCCCTCGACCGTGGGCCTGGAGAGCGGCCCGCTGTTCGGGGTCCAGTTCTCGTCGCTGCCGTGCTCGGACGTGACCACCCGCACCGCCACCGCCGCCATCGGTCCGCGCCGCTCGCCCCTGGGCCTCTCCGCCGATCCCGGCGGCTTCCCGCTATATAAGAACGGCGTGCTGGTGGGCGGCGTCGGCGTGATGGCCGACGGCGACTACGGCTTCGACAGGAACACCCTCGACACGGACGACGACGGCGAGGAGGCGATCGCCTACGCCGCCGCCACCGGGTTCGACGCCCCCACCGATATCCGCGCCGAGCGGATCGCGGTCGACGGCACGTCCCTCCGGTTCAGCGACGCCAGCGCCGCCACGCTCCGCTCCACGCCGTCCAGCGCGCCGGCCTTCGGCAGCCTGCCGGCGGGGACGGGGACCTTCACGGCGGTCGCCGGATACTACGCCGGCGGCGGGGCGATTGCGGGCGCGGCCTATGGCACGGAGGCCTCGGGCCTGCGGCTGGCGACCGCCGCCGAGTTCTCGAACACCAGCGCCATGGTCCTGACCAACGGCGCCGGCGCGAACCGCTTCCCGATCCGGGCCGGCACCGACGCCGCCGACGGGCTGACCGCGCTGACCGAGGCCGAGGTTCGGGCCATTCTGGAAGAGGCCTTCACGATCATGAGCCGGGCGCGGGCCCAGATCCGCCGCCCGTTGGACAGCAAGGCGCAGGTCTCGGTCACCGTGGTCGACAGCCGAGGCCAGATCCTGGGCATCGTCCGCTCGCCCGACGCCCCGGTGTTCGGCATCGACGTCTCGGCCCAGAAGGCCCGGTCGGCCAGCTTCTTCTCCGGGACCTTCGCGGCCGCCGAACTCGGCGCCGATCCCAGCGCCGACGTCCGTGGCTTCGTGCAGAAGACCCGCGACTTCTTCGCCGATCCGGCGGCCCTGACCGGCAAGACCGCCTTCGGCGCCCGCTCGATCGGCAATCTGGCCCGCCCGTATTTTCCCGACGGCGAGGTCGGGCGGCCCAACGGACCGCTCTCGCGGCCGATCGCCCAGTGGAGCCCGCTCTCCACCGGCCTCCAGTCGGCGCTGATCGTCGGCAACATCGGCCAGCACCTGAACTTCCTCACCGGCGCCGCGGCGACCGACACGCCGCAGCGCTGCACCGCCCTGCCGGATGTGGCTCCCGGTCAGAACCGCCTGCAGAACGGCATCCAGATCTTTCCGGGCGGGGTGCCGATCTATCGCGGCGGCCGGCTCGTGGGCGGCGTCGGCGTCTCGGGCGACGGCATCGACCAGGACGACATGGTCTCCTTCTTGGGCCTCCACAATGGCGGTAGTCGCGTCCAGAGCATCGCCAACGCCCCGGCCGGCATTCGCGCCGACCAGCTGGTGGTCGGGCCGACCGCTCCGGCGCGGCTGCGCTTCGTGAGCTGTCCCTTCGCGCCCTTCCTCGACACCGCCGACCAGAACGTGTGCCAGGGGAAATAGGCGTGCGCTCCAGGTCCCTCCTCGCCATGACCGTCTTCGCCGCCCTCGCCGGGCAGGCCGGGGGCGCGTCGGCGCGCGAGAAGGCGCCGCTCTCGATCGACGACATCCTGGCGGGCCGCGCGCCCGTCGTGCTGGCCGCCCTGGACGCCGACCTGGCCGCAAAGGCCCAGGGCGCCCAGCACGCCGAGCCGCCCACGGCCCCGACCGCACAGACCGCCGAATCCTCGCCGCCTCCCGAGGGCGAGGCCCCGCCGACCATCGACGACATCCTGGACGGGCGCCGCATCCCGGGCCGGGTCAAGGACCTGCCGCCCCCGGTGGTTCAAGACAATCCCGGCGCCGTGCGCGCGCCGCCGCCGGAAGCCTTCCCGCACGACGAGATCCCAGTGCCCGACCGCTGGCGCCTGGCCGGCGCCCTGGGTGTCACCAAGCCGCGCTGGTTCGACCCCTACAACCAGAACTTCCTGAAGGGCGATCTGCCCATCAAGGGCACGCACGACTGGTTCTTCGCCTTCACCGGCATCTCCGACACCGTGATCGAGCCGCGCAGCTTCCCGATCCCGGTGGGCGTGCAGACGACCGAGCGGCCGGGCAGCCTGGATGTGTTCGGCAGGCCCACCAGCCTGGTGATGGCGCAGACGTTCATCGCGGCGGCGTCGATCATCAAGGGCTCCACGGCCTACAAGCCCCCCGAGATCGAGTTCCGCGTCGCCCTGGCCTTCCAGGATAACTACGTCGACGTGCCCGAGAAGCGGGTCCTCTACGTCGAGCCCAGCCGCAAGAGCCACCGCAACGACGCGTTCCTGGGCGTGCAGGAGGTCTTCCTCGACTACCACCTGCGCAACGTGTCCGACCGCTACGACTTCGACAGCGTGCGGGTGGGCATCCAACCGTTCTCCAGCGACTTCCGCGGTTTCCTGTTCCAGGACAACCAGCTGGGCGTCCGCCTGTTCGGCAACCGCGACAACAACCGCTTCCAGTACAACCTGGCGGCCTTCTGGCGCGTCGAGAAGGACACCAACTCGGGCCTGAACGACATCACCCAGGATCTGCGGGACGACTACATCTTCTTGGGCAATCTGTACCGCCAGGACCTGCCGCTCCCGGGGGTCACCAGCCAGGTGACGGTGGTCTACAACCGCAACCGCGAAGGCGGCGAGATCTACGTCGACAAGAACGGCTTCCCGCAACGGCCGGCCCTGCTGGGCAGCCTGCGCGGCCGTGACTACGACGTGACCTACCTGGGCTACAACGCCGACGGCCGGATCGGCCGGATCAACCTCACCGCCTCGGCCTACTATGCGTTCGGCGAGGACCGCAGCAGCTTCTTCACCGACCGCAAGGCGAAGATCCGCAGCTACTTCGTGGCCGCCGAGCCGTCGATCGACTTCAGCTGGGTGCGCCTGCGCCTGCAGGGCCTCTACGCCTCGGGCGACAAGGACCCCTACGACAACAAGGAAACCGGCTTCGACGCGATCTTCGAGAACCCGCAGTTCGCGGGCTCGGACACCAGCTACTGGATCCGCCAGACCATCCCGTTCGCCGGCGGCGGCCGGGTGATCGGCATCAACGGCCGCAATGGCGTTCTGAACAGCCTGCGGTCGTCGAAGGAGGAGGGGCAGTCGAACTTCAACAACCCCGGCACCATCCTGCTGGGCGGCGGCGCCGACTTCGACGTGACCCCCGAGCTGCGGGTCTCCACCAACCTCAACCACATCTCGTTCTCCAACACCGCGGTGCTGCAGGCGCTGCGGATGGAAGGCTCGATCCCGAAGTCGCTGGGCTGGGATGCCTCGATCTCGACGATCTGGCGGCCGCACATGACCCAGAACCTCGTCTTGCGCGCCTCGGCGGCGGCGTTCGATCCGGGCAAGGGCTTCAACGACCTGTTCGACAATAGCGAACGCAACAAGCGCTACTATTCCATCCTGCTGAACGCAGTTCTGAGCTTCTAGGGATAAGATGCTGAAATTTGGGACAAATTGGCTGAGAACGGGAGCGCTGATCGCAGTGGCTCTGCTCGCGCCCCTGTCCTCGCGGGCTAGCGATATCGAAAAGCCCGTGGCCCGCACCTATCCCGCCTTCCCGGCCGCCAAGCTGGGGATGAGCGACGCCGAGGCCGATCAGGCCAGCGCCGGCTGCGTCTCGTGCCACACCGACTCCGACGCCAAGACCATGCACGTTTCGCAGGCCGTGAAGCTGGGCTGCGCCTCCTGCCACGGCGGCGACGCCTCGGTGATGGCGCCCGCCGGTCTGGCCAAGACCGCGCCCCAGTACGCGACCCTGCGCGACCGGGCTCACGTCCTGCCGAAGTATCCGAAGACCTGGCACTACCCCAGCTCGGCCAATCCGAAGCAGAGCTACACGCTGCTCAACAAGGAATCGCCCGAGTTCATCCGCTTCATCAACCCCTCCGACTACCGGGTGGCGCGGCAGGCCTGCGGCGCGTGCCACATGGACCTGATCGAGCGCGCCGAGCGCTCGCTGATGGCCACGGGGGCGATGTTCTTCGGCGGGGCGTCCTACAACAACGGCATCCTGCCCTATAAGAACTACGTGCTGGGTGAGGCCTATACGGCCCACGGCGAGCCAGCGCGCCTGCTGTCGCCGGGCAGCCCGCACGGCACGGTGACGCCGGCCCAGGCCAAGCGCGGTGCGCTGCCGACTCTCTATCCCGCGCCCACCTGGCAGGTGACGCCCCCCGCCGACATCTTCCGGGTGTTCGAACGCGGCGGCCGCAACATCAACAGCCAGTTCGCAGAGGTGGGCCTGCCCAACGCCAACGGCCAGCTCCAGCGCCTGGAGGAGCCGGGCCGTCCCGACATCCGCCAATCGAACCGCGGTCCCGGCACCGGCCTGCGCGCCGCCATCCCGCTGCTCAACATCCACAAGACCCGCCTGAACGACCCCTTCACCTGGTTCCTGGGCACCAACGACCAGCCGGGCGACTACCGCTCCTCGGGCTGCGCCGCGTGCCACGTGGTCTATGCGAACAACCGCCAGCCGCACGCCAGCTCCACCTGGGCCCCGTACGGCCGCGACGGGCAGAGCGCGCAGGTCGATCCGACGATCAGCAAGGAAGAATCCGGGCACCCGATCAAGCACGCCTTCACGCGTGCGATCCCCACGGCCCAGTGCATGAACTGCCATATGCACCAGCCGAACATGTTCGTGAACACCTACCTCGGCTACACGATGTGGGACTACGAGGCCGACGCGCCCTTCATGTGGCCGGAGCGCCAGAAGTATCCGACCGCCGCGGAGATGCGGAAGGTCCTGGACCGCAACCCCGAGGGCGCCGCGCCGCGCGGCAAGTGGGCCGACCTGGATTTCCTGCGCAACGTCTTCGGCCTGAACACCAAGCTCAAGGACACGCAGTTCGCCGACTACCACGGCCACGGCTGGAACTTCCGGGCCATCTTCAAGCGCGACCGCGACGGCCAGCTCCTGGACAAGGACGGCGCCGTCATCGCCAACGACGACCCCGAGAAGTTCCACAAGGCCGGCGCGCCCGAGTTCACCCCCGTGGGCCAGAACGCCCCCGGCAAGGCGGTCCACATGATGGACATCCACGCCGAGAAGGGCATGCAGTGCGCCGACTGCCACTTCAGCCAGGATAGCCACGGCTCGGGCCTGATCATGGGCGAAGTCGCCAATGCGGTGGAGATCCGCTGCAAGGACTGCCACGGCTCGTCCACGGCCTATCCGACGCTGCGCACCTCCGGCCCCGCGGCCGACCCCAAGGGCAACGACCTGACCCTGCTCCGCAACCCCGACGGCCAGCGCCGGTTCGAGTGGGTGGAGCGTGAAGGCCGCCAGGTGCTGATCCAGCGCTCGCTGGTCGATCCCAAGCTGGAATGGCGGATCAAGTTGACCAAGGACACGGTCGACCGCGGCTCGCCGGACTTCAACGCCAAGTCCGCCCGCGCCAAGCTGATGAGCAAGATCAGCCAGGACGGCAAGCCGTTCACCTGGGGCCCCGGCGTGTCGCCGGGCGACCGCGCCCACAACGACGACGAGATGGAGTGCTTCGCCTGCCACACGTCGTGGACCACGGCGTGCGCGGGCTGCCACCTGCCGATCGAGGCGAACTGGAAGACCACGACCCACAAGTACGAGGGCGAGGAGACCCGGAACTACGCCACCTACAATCCCCAGGTCGCGCGCGACGACATGTACCAGCTGGGCGTCCATTCCACGACGAAGGGCTCGACGATCGCCCCGGTCCGCTCGTCCTCGGCCCTGGTGCTGTCCTCGACCAACGTCAACCGAGAGCGGATCTACGTTCAGCAGCCGCCGATCGCCGCCTCGGGCTTCTCGAGCCAGGCGTTCGCGCCGCACTTCCCGCACACCGTGCGGACGACCGAGACCAAGACCTGCTCGGACTGCCACGTGTCCGCGGCCAACGACAACAACGCCATCATGGCCCAGCTGCTGCTGCTGGGGACCAACTTCGTGAACTTCGTGGGCCAGAACGCCTGGGTGGGTCTCGAGGGCGGCATTGAGGCCGTGCGGGTCTCCGAGTGGAGCGAGCCGCAGGCGGTGTTCGGCTCCTACCTGCAGAAGTACGCCTATCCCGACTTCTACAAGCTGCACGTCGAGCAGAATAAGCGCGAGCTGAAGACTTGGCGCCGCGGCAAGCCCTTCGTGAAGGGCCTGAAAGGCGGGGAAGAGGACAGCGTCGAGGAGATCTCGAACTTCCACTCCAAGACCGACGGCGCGGCCCGCTGCCTGCAGCTGCGGGGCGAGTACATGTTCGTCGCCGAAGGGAAGGGCGGCTTCCGCGTGTTCGACGCCGCCAGTGTCGCCAACAAGGGCGTCTCGCAGCGCGTGGTCTCGGCGCCGTTCTCGCCGCTGGGCCACAACACCCATGTGCCGTCCAGGAACGCCACCTGCATGGCCCTGCCCACGAACCAGAACATCGCCCCGCTGCGCAACGAGGCGATGAAGACGATGATGGTGAAGGACGCCGTCACCGGCGCCGACGTGAGCCTGCTGCAGGCCAACCAGGAACAGGCCTTCCACCCGCTCTATTCCTACGCGGTCGTCACCGACAGCGAGGAGGGCTTGATCCTCGTCAACGTGAACACCCTGGCCGACGGCGAGCCGCGCAACAACATGTTGAAGCGGGCGGTCACCTGGAACGCCGGCGACGTGCTGAAGGGCGCCCGGCACATCACGCTGGGCGGCCACTATGCCTACATCGCCGCCGACGCCGGCTTGGTGGTGGTCGACCTGAACGACCCGCTGAAGCCGCGCCACGTGACCACCGTGGGCTTGCCCGACGTGCGCGGCTCGGCGCTGCAGTTCCGCTACCTGTGGGTCACCACGGCCCGCGGGCTGGAAGTACTGGACGTCACCAAGCTGGACCAGCCCCGGCTGGTGGAAGGCGCGACGATCCCGCTGGTGGACGCCCGCCGCGTCTACGTGGCCCGCACCTTCGCCTATGTGGCGGCCAAGAAGGACGGCCTGGTGATCGTCGACGTGAAGAACCCCGAGCGGCCGCGCCTCTATCAGAAGTTCGACGCCGGCGGCGCGCTGAACGACGCCGAGGACGTGGTGGTCGCCTCCACCAACGCCTCGCTGTTCGCCTACGTCGCCGATGGCCGCAACGGCATGAAGGTGCTGCAGCTGATCAGCCCGTCGACCCAGCCCAACTTCTACGGGTTCTCTCCGCCGCCGAAGCCCGAGCTGATCGCCTGGGCTCGTACGCCCAGCCCCGCGCTGGCGCTGTCGAAGGGCCTGGACCGTGACCGCGCCGTCGACGAGACGGGCGGCCAGATGGCCATCTTCGGCCGCCTGGGCTCGCGGCCGTTCACCCGGCCGGAGATGGAGCGCTTCTTCACCGACCAGTGGGGCCGCCCTTACCGTGTCAGCGACGAGGTCGACATGGCCGGCTGGCTGGGCCCGCGGGTGGGCGGGATGGCGGATCGGTGATCTTTCCGTTCCCGCTTTAGCGGGAGAGCATTCATGTGCAGGCCTGAGATCGGCGGTTCAAGTGAACCGCCGATCGCTCTAGGTCGCCTGCGCCGCCATCCACCGTTCCAGCCAGTGGATGTTGTAGTCGCCCTTCAGGATGTCCGGCTGGTGGATCAGGTCCTGGAACAGCGGGATGTTGGTGTCGATGCCGCCGACCACGATCTCGCCCAGGCAGCGACCCAGGCGCGCGATGCACTCCTCGCGATCCCGGCCATGCACGATCAGCTTGCCGATGAGGCTGTCGTAGTAGGGCGGGATCGAATAGCCGGCGTAGAGGGCGCTATCCATCCGCACGCCCAGGCCGCCGGGGGCGTGGTAGTCGGTGACCAGGCCGGGCGAGGGGGCGAAGGTCTTCGGGTTCTCGGCGTTGATCCGGCACTCGATGGCGTGGCCTTCGAAGATCACGTCCGACTGCTTGAACGACAGCGGCAGGCCGGCGGCGATGCGGATCTGCTCGCGCACCAGGTCGATGCCGGTGATGGCCTCGGTGACCGGGTGCTCCACCTGCAGGCGGGTGTTCATCTCGATGAAGAAGAACTCGCCGTTCTCGTACAGGAACTCGATGGTGCCGACGCCCAGGTAGCCGATGGCCTTCACGGCATCGACCACGACCTTGCCGATCTTGGCGCGGGTGGCGGCGTCGATGGCGGGCGAGGGAGCCTCTTCCAGCACCTTCTGGTGGCGGCGCTGCAGCGAGCAGTCCCGTTCGCCCAGGTGCACCACGTTGCCGTGACTGTCGGCGACCACCTGAAGCTCGATGTGCCGGGGGGTCTGGAGGTAGCGCTCCATGTAGACCGCGTCGTCGCCGAAGGCCGCCTTGGCCTCGGAGCGGGCGGTCTGGACGGCCTCGATCAGGTCCTCGGCGGTCTTGGCCACCTTCATGCCGCGCCCGCCGCCGCCGGCTGCCGCCTTGATCAGGACGGGGAAGCCGATTTCCTTCGCCGCGGCGATGGCCTCTTCCTCGGTGGTGATGGCGCCGTCGGAGCCCGGGACCACGGGGATGCCGGCTTCCTTCACCGCCTGCTTGGCGGTGATCTTGTCGCCCATCATGCGGATGTGCTCGGCCTTGGGGCCGATGAAGGTGAAGCCGTGGGCGGTCACGATCTCCGCGAACCGGGCGTTTTCCGACAGGAAGCCGTAGCCGGGGTGGATGGCCTGGGCGCCGGTGATCTCGCAGGCGGCGATGATGGCCGGGATGTGCAGGTAGCTCTTCGCGGCCGGAGCGGGCCCGATGCAGACGCTCTCGTCGGCGAGCCGCACCCACATGGCGCTGCTATCGGCCTCGGAGTGCACGGCGACGGTGGAGATGCCCATCTCCTTGCAGGCCCGGTGGACCCGCAATGCGATCTCGCCCCGGTTGGCGATCAGGATCTTGTCGAACATCTGGCTACTCGATGATCGCGAGCGGTTCACCGAACTCCACCGGCTGGGCGTCTTCCACCAGGATCTCGACGATCCTGCCGGCGCGGGGCGCGGGGATCGGGTTCATGGTCTTCATCGCTTCGACGATGAACAGCGTCTGGCCGACCTCCACCGTGTCGCCGACCTTCACGAAGGCGGGCGAGCCGGGGTTCGGCTGCAGGTAGATGGTGCCCACCATGGGCGACTTCACCTCGTCGCCGGCGGCCCGCGCGGGCGCGACCGGAGCCGCGCCGGCGGCAGGCGCGGCGGCCGATGGGGCCGAAGCGGCGGCGACGGGCGCGGGCGCCGGCGCGTAGTGCACGGGCGCGGCGGCCGCGGTCAGCTGTTTGGCGACGCGGATCTTCAGCTCGCCGTGCTCCACCTCGATCTCGGACAGGCCGGTCTCGGTGAGGATGTCCGCCAGCTTGCGCACCAGGCGAGCGTCGAACGGATCGGCAGGCGCCTTGGGGGTGTTAGCCATGTATCGGCCCTTGTCTTCTTTGATATCTAGCGAGCCAGCTGGCCCGCGGCGGCCTCGACGGCCAGTTCATAGCTCTTCGCCCCGAAGCCGGAGACCAACCCGGTGGCGGCAAGCGACACGTAGGTCTCCCTGCGGAACGCCTCGCGCGCGGCCGGGTTCGAGAGGTGGCACTCGACGATCGGAATGGAAAGCATCTTCAGCGCGTCGAGGATGGCGATGGAGGTATGACCGTAAGCGGCGGGGTTCAGCACGACGGCCGAACCCTTTTCGCGCGCTTCCTGGATCCAGTCCACGAGTTCGCCCTCGTGGTTGGATTGCCGGAACACGACCTCATAGCCCAGGGACTTCGCCCGCGCCTCGCAGAGGCCGCGCACGTCGTCCAGGGTCTGATGTCCGTAAATCTCCGGCTCGCGGGTCCCCAGGAGATTGAGGTTGGGGCCGTTCAGCACATAGATCGGTTTCGGCATTCGGCTCCGCCGTCGATTCCGGGGACTTTTAGCTAGCAACGGCTCCGGTCACAAGGATGGTGGCGCAGGGTGGCTCTGGCTGTGACCGCCAGCGCGCCGGAGGCGTGCGATGAATTCGTCCACGAACCACACGAACCACACGAACGGGCCTTGCCGCCGGCGCGGCCGAGGATTGCGGGCAAGCGTTCGTGTGGTTCGTGGACGAAATACCTTGGCGGCTGCCGCCGCCGGAGCTTGTCCGTTCTTGTCTTCGCCGTTCCCCACGCCCAAAAAGCAGGCCATGAACTTGACGGTCAATGGAGAGACCCGGGCCTTTTCCGACGTCGCCGACGTGGCGGCGCTGGTGTCGGCGCTCGGCCTCGACACGCGCAAGGTGGCGGTGGAACGGAACCTGGAGATCGTGCCGCGGTCGGCCTATGCGAAGACCTCGCTCGCCGACGGCGACCGGATCGAGATTGTAGCTTTTGTCGGAGGCGGCTGAGATGGACGGGTCCACGCACACGGAGGACACCTGGTCGGTCGCCGGCCGCACCTTCCGGTCCCGCCTGATCGTGGGCACCGGCAAGTACAAGGACTACGCCCAGAACGCCGCCGCCGCCGAGGCCGCCGGGGCCGAGATCGTCACCGTGGCGCTGCGGCGGGTGAACCTGTCCGACACCGGCCAGCCGATGCTGACCGACTATGTGAAGCCCGACCGCTTCACCTACCTGCCCAACACGGCCGGCTGCTACACCGGCGAGGACGCCGTGCGGCTGCTGCGCCTGGCCCGGGAAGCCGGCGGCTGGGACCTGGTGAAGCTGGAGGTGCTGTCCAACACCCCGCACCTGCTGCCGGACATGGAAGAGACGCTGCGGGCGCTGAAGCTGCTGATCGCCGACGGCTTCCAGGTGATGGTCTACTGCTCGGACGACCCGGTCTACGCCAGGAAGCTGGAGGACGCGGGCGCCGCGGCCATCATGCCGGCGGCCGCGCCGATCGGGTCCGGACGCGGTATTCAGAACGTATTGAACCTGGGCCTGATCATCGAACAGACCAAGGTCCCGGTGCTGGTGGACGCCGGCGTCGGCACCGCCTCGGACGCGGTGATCGCCATGGAACTCGGGTGCGACGCCGTCCTGATGAACACCGCCATCGCCGAGGCCAAGGACCCGATCCGCATGGCTCGCGCCATGCAGCACGCGGTGATCGCGGGGCGCGAAGCGTTCCTGGCGGGGCGCATGGGCAAGCGGATGTACGCCGACCCGTCGTCGCCGCTGTCGGGGTTGATCTGAATCTTCCTTTCCCGCGTCGCGGGAAAGGAAGGTCAGGCGGAGCTGCGCCGGAGAGACTTGCTTGTACCTGGGGGCGGAGACGCGGCGAGGGGCGGGCGCGTGAACGCAGCGGCGCCCAGGAGCTCGGATCGTCGGTTGCGGGGCGAAAGCGGGGGCGGCAGAGAGCCCGTCTGCGCCGGAGCGGACGCCGGGCCGTCGATCTCCAGAACGCCGGCCTTCACCAGGAGCGGATCGGCGGCGATGTCGCGGCGAATGCGCGCCATGGAAGCCTCGACCGCGTCGTGGACGGCCTCGATGTCGAGCTCCTCGGCCTCCAGGAGCTCATCGAGCGCGTCCAGGGCCTCGTCGGAGTCGTTGCGCTCGTGCTCGCTCCAGCCGATCCGTTCGGCCGGCGGGCGAGAGGACGCCGCGCGTTCGGGCTCGGCCGTGGCCGGCGTCGGCCTGGGCGGGCGCCCGGGGGCGACGGCTCCGCGGTCCTCGCGGCGCGCCTCCTGAGCCAGGCGGAATTCCAGCGCCATGGTCTGGCGCACGGCGCGCGACACGCGATGGTAGGCCAGACCTAGCTGAACCTGGGTCTGGACGTCCTCGGTCCGCTCCATCGCTTGGCTCAGCCGGCGCACCATGAGCATGCCGGCCTCGGCCAGTTCCGCCAGGACGCGGCCGTGCCGCTCGCGCATGTCATCATCGATAGACATGAACAAAAGAAGAACATCTATGGCGCGCGATGTCAAGCGTCGAGTGCGACGCCCACCCGCCACACCCTCCGCGGGGCGTGGTCCAGCTTGTCCGCCAGCCGGCGGCCGACGCCGTCTCCGGCAAGGGAGAAGGGCCATGGAAAACGCCGCCCCGGGTGACCGGGGCGGCGCTTCGACGCCTCAGGGCTCAGCGTCGGCGGATCAGACGACCCCGAACGCCAGCATGGCGTCGGCGACCTTCTTGAAGCCCGCGATATTGGCGCCGCGGACGTAGTCGGTGACCTTGGAGCCCGGGCGGCCGCCGTATTCCACGCAGGAGGCGTGGATGCCGGCCATGATGTCCTCGAGCAGGCGCTGCAGTTCCGCCTCCTTCCAGGAGATGCGGGCCGAGTTCTGGCTCATCTCCAGGCCGGAGACCGACACGCCGCCGGCGTTGGCGGCCTTGCCCGGCGCGAACAGGATCTGGGCGTCCTTGAAGACGTGAACGCCTTCCAGGGTGGTCGGCATGTTGGCGCCTTCCGAAACCCCGATGCAGCCGTTCGCCACCATGGTGCGGGCGTCGTCCCCGGTCAGTTCGTTCTGGGTGGCGCAGGGCAGCGCCAGCTGGGCCGGAACGCCCCACGGGGTCTTGCCCACGTGGAATTCGGCGCCCTTGAACTCCTTCACATATTCGGAGATCCGGCCGCGGCGCTTGTTCTTCAGGTCCTTGACCCAGTTGACCTTCTCTTCCGAGATCCCGTCCGGGTCATAGATGAAGCCCTCGGAGTCCGAGAGCGTCAGCACCGTGCCGCCCAGCTGGTTGACCTTCTCGGCGGCGTGGGTGGCCACGTTGCCGGAACCGGAGATCACCACCTTCTTGCCGTCGATGCCGTCCTTCTGGGTGGCCAGCATGTTGCGCAGGAAATAGACCGCGCCATAGCCGGTGGCCTCGGTGCGGATCAGGCTGCCGCCGTACTCCAGGCCCTTGCCGGTCAGGACGCCGGTGAACTCGCCCGTCAGGCGCTTGTACTGGCCGAACATGTAGCCGATCTCGCGGCCGCCCACGCCGATGTCGCCGGCCGGCACGTCCACGTCGGCGCCGATGTGCCGATAGAGCTCGTTCATGAAGCTCTGGCAGAAGCGCATGACCTCGTTGTCGGACTTGCCCTTCGGGTTGAAGTTCGCCCCGCCCTTGCCGCCGCCCATGGGCAGGCCGGTCAGCGCGTTCTTGAAGGTCTGCTCGAAGGCCAGGAACTTCAGCACGCTCTCGGTGACCGAGGGGTGGAAGCGGATGCCGCCCTTGTAGGGGCCGATGGCGTTGTTGTTCTGGACGCGCCAGCCGCGCTGCACGCGGATGTTGCCCTTGTCGTCTTCCCAGCACACCCGGAAGCTGATGACCCGGTCCGGCTCGGCGATGCGACGCAGGATCTGGTATTTGTGGTACTGCTCCTTGTCCTGGATGAAGTCGAAGATGTCTTCGGCCACTTCCTGGACGGCCTGCGCGAACTCCGGCTGGCCCGGGTTCCGGCGCTTCACGCCCTCTATGAACGTCGCAAGATCGACGTGATCACTTACTGCCATGTGGTCCCCCATAGTCGGCGCGACCCTCGCGCCGGCGGCTCTTCCCTTAAGAAGCTTAGCTTCGAAATCCGTACGGGCTAAGCGCAATCGCGGACGCAATGCGCCCAGGTCTTCTTTGCCCCTTCACAAGAGCCCGGAATTTGCGACAACACCCTACCTGGGATGGGGGCTATTGTTATGACGAAGGCGTCGGATCTGTTCGTGCAGTGTCTGGAAGAGGAAGGCGTCGAGCACGTCTTCGGTGTTCCGGGCGAAGAGAACCTCGACTTCTTGGACAGCCTTTCCCGCTCCAAGAAGATCAAGCTGATCCTGACCCGGCACGAACAGGGCGCGGGCTTCATGGCCGCGACCTATGGCCGGCACACGGGCAAGGCCGGCGTCTGCGTGGCCACCCTGGGTCCGGGCGCCACCAACTTCGTCACCGCCGCGGCCTACGCCCAGCTGGGCGGCATGCCGATGATGATGCTGACCGGCCAGAAGCCCATCAAGAAGTCCAAGCAGGGTCGGTTCCAGATCCTGGACGTGGTCGACATGATGAAGCCGATCACCAAATACACCCACCAGCTCGCCTCGGCCGACAACATCCCCAGCCGGATTCGCGAAGCCTTCCGCCTGGCCCAGGAAGAAAAGCCTGGCGCGGTGCACATCGAATTCCCCGAGGACGTCGCCGACGAGCAGACCGACTCCAAGCCCTTCCCGAAGAGCAATGCGCGCCGCCCGGTGGCCGACGAGAAGTCGATCCGCGCCGCCGCCAAGCGCATCGAACAAGCCAAGTCGCCGATCCTGGTGATCGGCGCCGGCGCCAACCGCACCATGACCAGCCGGATGCTCTCGCAGTTCATCGAGAAGACCGGCATCCCCTTCGTCTCCACCCAGCTCGGCAAGGGCGTGGTGGACGAGCTGTCGCCGAAGTTCCTGGGCTGCGCGGCCCTGTCGGCCGGCGACTTCGTGCACCGGGCCATCGGCGCGGCGGACCTGATCATCAACGTCGGCCACGACGTGATCGAGAAGCCGCCCTTCTTCATGCAGCCCGGCGGTACGGAGGTGATTCACATCAACTTCCGCTCGGCCGAGGTCGATCCGGTCTACTTCCCGCAGTACGAGGTGATCGGCGACATCGGCAACGCCATCTGGCAGATCAAGGAAGACATCCTGCCCCAGGCGGGCTGGGACTTCTCGGCGATGTTCAAGGCGCGCGCGGCCGAGGTGGAGCACACCGCCAAGTCCGACGGCGACATGCGCTTCCCGATCTATCCCCAATACCTGGTCAAACAGGTGCGCCAGGCCATGCCGGACAACGGCATCATCTGCCTGGACAACGGGGTCTATAAGATCTGGTTCGCCCGCAACTACCCCGCGCGCATGACCAACACCGTGCTGCTGGACAACGCGCTGGCCACCATGGGCGCCGGCCTGCCGTCCGCCATGGCGTCGAACATGGTCTATCCGGACCGTAAGGTCATGGCGATCTGCGGCGACGGCGGCTTCATGATGAACAGCCAGGAGATGGAAACCGCGGTCCGCCTGAAGCTGAACATCACCGTGCTGATCCTGAACGACAACAGCTACGGCATGATCCGCTGGAAGCAGGCCAACATGGGCTTCAAGGACTGGGGGCTGACCTACGGCAACCCGGACTTCGTGAAGTACGCCGAGAGCTACGGCGCCAACGGCTACCGCGTCTCCAGCGCCTCGGAGCTGCCCGAGCTGCTGAAGAAGTGCCTGGATACGCCCGGGGTGAACCTCATCGACTGCCCGGTGGACTATTCCGACAACGACAGCATCCTGAACAAGCAGATCAAGGAACTGAGCGCGGCGCTCTGATCGGCGGCTCAGAGGAATTTCCACATGCCCGCGCTCAAGGACTCCTATCCGCTCTACCTCGCCAACGAGGCCCAGACCCCGAACCTCGATCTGGAGGTCACGGACAAGTACACGGGCAAGGTGGCGACCCGCGTGGCCCAGGCCGACGCCAAGACCATCGACGCCGGCATCGCCGCCTGCGTCGCGGCGGCCGAGCCCATGGCCCGGATGCCGTCCTATGCGCGCCAGGAAGTGCTGGCCCATTGCGTCACGCGCTTCCAGGAGCGGTTCGACGAGCTGGCCTATGCCCTGTGCATCGAGGCCGGCAAGCCGATCCGCGACGCCCGGGGCGAAGTCGGCCGCCTGATCGACACCTTCCGGATCGCCGCCGAGGAATCGGTGCGGATGACCGGCGAGGTCCAGCCGCTGGACATCTCGCCCCGCGCCAAGGGCTATCAGGGGATGTGGAAGCGGGTGCCGATCGGTCCCTGCTCGTTCATTTCGCCCTTCAACTTCCCGCTGAACCTGGCGGCTCACAAGATCGCCCCGGCCCTGGCCGTCGGCTGTCCGTTCGTGATGAAGCCGGCCTCGCGGACGCCGCTGGGCGCCATCATCATCGGCGAGGTGCTCGCCGAGACCGACCTGCCCAAGGGCGCGTTCTCGATCCTGCCCGCGCACCGCGACGGCGCCGACCTGTTCACCACCGACGAGCGGCTGAAGCTCCTTTCGTTCACCGGCTCGCCCGGCGTCGGCTGGGACCTCAAGGCCAAGGCCGGCAAGAAGAAGGTGGTGCTGGAGCTGGGCGGCAACGCCGCGGTGGTCGTGGACGCCGACACGGACCTGGACGACGCCGTCGAGCGGATCATCTTCGGCGCCTTCTACCAGTCGGGCCAGTCGTGCATCGGCGTGCAGCGGATCATCATCCACGCCTCGATCTACGACGAACTGCGCGATCGATTGGTCGCCAAGACGAAGACGCTGATCGCCGGCGACCCGCGCGAGGAGACCACGTTCGTCGGGCCGATGATCGACGAGAAGGAAGCCAAGCGCCTGGACAGCTGGATCCAGGCCGCGGTGGCCGACGGCGCCACCCTGCTCTGCGGCGGCAAGCGCGAGGGCGCCATGCTGGAAGCCACCCTGCTGGAGGGCGTCGGCCGGTCGGCCGCGCTCTACGCGGAAGAGGCCTTCGGGCCGGTGGCGATCCTCTCGAAGTTCACAAACTTCAAAGATGCGCTCGACGAGGTGAACGACTCCAAGTTTGGTCTACAAACCGGTGTCTTCACGCGAGACCTCTACAAGATGCTCGATGCGTGGGATCACCTGGACGTCGGAGGTGTCGTAATCGGCGACGTGCCAAGCTACCGCGTGGACAATATGCCCTACGGCGGGGTCAAGGACTCCGGCTTGGGGCGCGAAGGCGTACGCTTCGCGATGGAGGACATGACGGAAATTCGCAATCTCGTCATCCGCCGCCGCTGAACGTTCGTATCTACACGGGACCATGCGCGCTGCTTGGGGAGGCGGCTTTTTGTTGACGATCGCGCAGATCACCGACCTCCACGTGACGACGGAGAAGGATCCGCTGAATCAACGGCGGAACGAAGAACGTCTGCGTCAGGTGATGCAGGCGATCCATCACCTGCGTCCCCGCCCCGTGGCCATCATCGCCAGCGGCGACCTCGTCGATCGGGGTGAGCGCGAGGAATATGTCGAGCTCAAACGCCTGATGGCCGAGAGCGAGATCCCGATCTTCTACGCCATGGGCAACCACGACAGCCGCGAAGGCTTCCTGGCCGAGTTCAGCGGTCCCGGCGCCCAGACCGACGAGAACGGCTTCGTCCAGTACGCGGTCGACTTCGGCGATATGCGGATGGTGGTCTGCGACACGCTGGATGGCCCCAATGACGGGGAATACGACGAGGCCCGCGCCGCCTGGCTCGCGCGGACCCTGGATCAGGCGCCCGACCGGCCCACCGCGGTGATCCTGCACCATCCGCCGATCCCCAGCGGCATCCAGTGGATGGACCCTGACCCCAACTCGCCTTGGCTGGGCCGCCTGGAACAGGTGCTCACCGGCCGCAAGCAGGTGAAGGTCCTGATGTGCGGCCACATCCACCGCGCGTTCAACGGCGTCTTCGCCGGCCACGTGGTCTCCGCCGCGCCGGCCACTTCGATCCAGCTCACCCTCGACCTCACCGAGGTCGACATGCATGTGCCCGACGGGCGCGAGATCCTGGTGGAAGAGCCGCCGGGCTACGCGCTCTTGATGTCCGACGGCCCGAACCTGACGACTCACATGTGTCTGGCGGGCGACTACGCCCCGGCCGTGACCTACAACTTCCCGTTCCGAAAGCTGGCCTGATCCATGGCCGCTCCCGTCGCGCGCAAGGGGTTGATGGGGCGCCTGCTCCGCCTCGTCCAACGTTTGCGCGAGGCGGGCGGCAAGCATACGGCCGATGTCGTGGTGACCCTGGTCGTCGCCGCCTTGACGGCGGCCGCCGCGACCTGGCTCAGCACCACCCTGCCTTTGCGGTTCGTGGAAAACCTGACCTACGACTTCCGCCAGGCCTACGGCGCGCCGCCTGCGCAGCGCGACTTCGTCATCGTCAAGATGGACGACGCGGCCAGCCAGGCCATGGCCGAGTCCTCCGCGTGCCATTGCCTGGCGCCGATCGACAAGGCCTGGCTGGGCGACCTGATCGCCAGCCTCGACGCCAAGGGCGTGAAGGCCATCGCCGTCGACTACCTGCTCGACACCTGGTCCTCGCCCGAGGAGTTCGCAGACTTCGAACGCCGCATCGCCGGCGTCAGGGCGCCGCTGATCGCCGTGGTCGATCCTGCCCGCAAGCCCGGCGTCGACTTCCCGGTCTCGAAGAAGGTGCTCTATTCCGACGCCCGTGCGCTGATGCACGTGGACGTCGATGACGTGATCCGCCGCTACGATCCGCACCCCGGGGCGTACTTCGCCTTCGCCACCCGCGTGGCCCAGGCGGTGTCCAACCGGCCGCTGCCAAGAAAACCCTTCGACATCCGCTACCGCCAGCCCGACCCGAGCGTCCAGGCCGAGAACGCGGGGGCCATCGGCCCCTCCTATTCCGCCGCCTTCGTGTCGTTCCTCCCGGAGCCGCTGCTGAAGGGCAAGATCGCCTTCATCGGGAGCGTCACCCGCTCAGCCACGCAGGATTCGGACTCGCCCAAGGAGGACATGCACACCACCCCGCTGCGCTACCGCGCTGGCCACACCCAGGGCACGCCCGGCGTCGAGGTGCACGTCCACGCCCTGTCGCAGATGCTGGCCGGCGACCGCGTGCTGCGGGCGGGACCCATCTGGGATGCCCTGATGGCGCTGACGGCGGCATTGGCGGGCGCCCTGCTCGGCCGCTCGACCCAGCGCTGGTGGATGTCCATCGGCATCGTCATGCTGGGCGCGGCCACCCTGCTACTCAGCGCGTTCATGATCTATGATCGGCTGGCGCTGATGCTGCCGATGACCACGCCGCTGCTCAGCTTCGCCTTCGGCTTCTTCGTGCTGAGCCGGCTGGCCGCCGCCGAGCTTCAGAACCAGCGGGCGTTCTATTCCTCAACCCTCGAACGCTATCTCGCGCCGCAGGTGATCGACCGGATGGTCGACGGTCGTGAGGAGGTGAAGATCGGGGCTGAAGAGCGCGAGATCACCGTGATGATCTCCGACCTGGAAAACTTCTCCACCCTGGTGGCCACCCTGCCCCTGGATACCTTCTCCGAGGTGATCAACGAGTACTTCGACGGGGTGATCGACATCCTGTGGAAGCACGAGGCCATGATCGACAAGATGACCGGCGACGGCATCATCGCGATCTTCGGCGCCCCTGTGGCCTCCACCGACCACGCCGACCGCGCCATCGCCTGCGCCCGCGAGATCGACGCCTACGCCCTGGAGATCCGCGAGCGGATGATCGGGCGCGGCATCAAGTTCGGCTATACCCGCATGGGCCTGTCGTCGGGCATCGGCCTGGTGGGCAACTTCGGGGGCGAGCGCCGGTTCAACTACACGGCCTATGGCGAGGTGGTGGTCATCGCCGCGCGCCTGGAAGCGGCCAACAAGACCTTCGGCACCCGCATCCTGTTCTCGGGCGATACGCTGAAACTGGCCAAGAACGACATCCCCATCGAGGCGGTCGGCGAGATCGACCTCAAGGGCGTCCCCGTGCCGATCCCGGCCTACACCACGCGCAACGAGGCGGCTTAGAGCCCGTCCTTTCCCATGAAATGGGAGAGGGGGACCGCCCGCCGAGCCGCAGGCGAAGAGCGGGTGGTGGAGAGGGCAAGCCCCACCCGCGGAGTCATTGAGCGGTTCGATCGATCCACGGTGCCTGAGGCTTGCCCTCTCCACCACGCCCTCTGCGGGGCGCGGTCCCCCTCTCCCGCGTGCCGCGGGAAAGGAAGGGCGCCGCAGGTCTACCTATCCGCCTGCCCGCTCGTCCGCGGGCCCAGCCAGCCGGCCATGTCGAGTTCGTCGCTGACGCGGTACGGGCGACCCCACTGGTCGGTGAAGAAGCGCTCCATCTCGGGCCGGGTGAAGGGCCGTGAGCCCAGGCGGCCGAAGATAGCCATCTGGCCGCCCGTCTCGTCGACGGCGCGGTCGCGGTCCAGGCCCTTCGACAGCGCCAGCGCAGGGCTCGGCGTACGAGCCCAGGCGATCAGCTCGGGCTTCGGCGGCGGCGAGAAGCCGTAGAAGTTAGGCTGGCTGGAGGGGCTGATCAGCTGCAGCACCTTCATGCCGTTGCGGCCGTCGGCGACATAGGCGAACAGCGAGGCGTTGGTCGAGGCGACCACAACGTCCTCGGCGTCGTTCAGCGCACCGCCCGCGTCGAACTTCTGATAGAGGCGCGGCCGCTCGGCATTCTTCACGTCGACGATGACCAGGCCGTCCTTCTTGGCCGCCACATAGGCGAAGGTGCGGGCGACGTAGACGCGCCGCGCATCGACCAGCGGCACGGTCGCGCCCTCGACCAGCCGGGGCTGGTCCAGCTTGGTGACGTCCAGGACTTCCAGCCCGCGTGCCGTGGTGACCCACAGGTAGCGGAACTGCAGCGCCGAGCCGCGCACGTCGGGCAAGGCCACGGTGGTCACGTGCCGCGGCTTGAGCGGATCGTTGAGGTCCACCACCACCAGGCCCGCCTCGGCCGCGATGTAGGCGTAGTGGCCGCCCAGCGTGATGTGGCGGGCGCCCTTCAGCACGCCGCCCGCGTTCCAGGTGACGGCCCGCTTCAGCATGTTGTTGCGCGGCTCGCCGTCGGCCAGCGTGTTCACGTTGACGAGGATCAGACCCTCCTCGCTGTCGGTGACGACCGCGTAGGAATAGAGCGCGTGGAAGGACTGCTCCTGGTTCGCCTGCAGCAAGCTGACGTCGGAGCCGGTGACAGCGTCCTTCACCATCATCGTCTTCATCGCCTCATTGCGCAGCGGGGCGATGTTCTGGTTGGTGGGCAAAGCCATGCAGGTGGCGTTCTTCGACGGCACGTGGGTGTTGTGGCCCAGGGGCGAGAATGGCGCCGAGATCACGCGCTGCGAGACACCCTTGTTGCCGATGCTGGCGGCGTCGAACACGCGGAAGCCGCCCTTTCCTTCGGCGACGAACATGTACTCGCCGCGCAGCTGCAGGCAGCGGGCCGCGCCGTCGGTCTTGGAATGGAAATTGGCGATCTCCTCGATGGAGTCTTCCTCGCCGCCCGCCAGGCCCTTCACGAAGGGCTTGCCGCGGCGCCAGTTCTTCAGCTCGCGCTTATTTTGCTCGACGTGCAGCTTGTAGAAGTCGGGATAGGCGTACTTCTGAAGGTACGAGCCGAACACCGCCTGCGGCTCGCTGTACTCCGAGACCCGCACAGCCTCGATGCCGTCCTCCAGGCCCACCCAGGCGTTGAGGCCGACGAAGTTCACGAAATTCGTCCCCAGCAGCAGCAGCTGGGCCATGATGGCGTTGTTGTCGTTCGCCGCGGAGACGTGGCAGTCCGAGCAGGTCTTGGTCTCGGTGGTCCGCACCGTGTGCGGGA
>Ga0255338_1000429_pt1 | contig 141967 bp, 117 predicted proteins | sample MeOH1_35cm_T4_19_FD_203715 | JGI IMG/M metagenome (GOLD analysis project Ga0255338, IMG submission 203715) | Sandy soil microbial communities from University of British Columbia, Vancouver, Canada - MeOH1_35cm_T4_195 | ecosystem: Engineered > Artificial ecosystem > Sand microcosm >... | reverse complement strand
GTCAAACTCTTTTAAAATAGCAGCTATCTGCTCCGGACTGAATCGTTTTTTCTTCATTTTGATTAGGTTAATTTATTAGTATTTTTTTCTACTAACAAATAGTCCTAATTTTGGGGGAGCTTACACATACTCATCCGTATGTAATGGTGTTTCATCAAAAAGACCTGATTGAACAACAGTACCAACCATAATTTTATTATCCTTTTTTACTAAAGTAAGTAATTGTAACCACTCCTTGTGCAAATGAAAAAAGCCTATTATTATATCAGCTTCCTTGTCTTCTTTCCAAACTACTTCTCTAACGTGTCTAGAATTGAAACCATTAAATTCATTGAGTTGGGTTATATTAACAATTTCCGATGTTTCAAAAAGCCCTTTTGAAATCGAACAAGTGATATTGGTTAATGCATAGTTTCCCTTTAGAGACGGTTCAAGAATAACTTCATCACCCTTCACCTCCTCAATTGAATAATAACAAAAACTATCGCCACCAGTTAAGTGACCTAGAATTTGATTTGTCCGTTCCTCTAGTTTGTTTGATTGTTCTTCTAATTGCTTTGAAACATTCAACATTTTGTTCTCCGCTTTCTTGAAGTTATGGTCAGTTCTTAATGCTTTGTTAACTCTAATGTAATGACCCGTAAATATTCCAGCAAAAAAGAAAGCCTTTAAGAATTCTTGGATTCCAAAGAAAATTAGATTCCCATCTTGCTTTGAGACATAAGAATAATGAATTGAAAGCGGTGTATAAATTGTAGCGATAACTGCTGCAATCCACAATTCCAATGCTAATTGTTCGAACACAGACCTCGGACGGACATCTTCATCGTAATATGAAGCAAATATTATTTTAAAAAAACTCATCATAAAAATAAAGATAGAGAATCTAGATTATAAATCACTTTTGTTGTCAGATATTGAAACTTGATAAAACGTGCATAACCACTCTGGACAAAGACTATAAACGTTGACTATATTAAGGTTAATACGATTTATATTAAAGAAAGTGTAAGTAAAGCAACCCGCAAAAACAAAGAGTACATTGTTATCTTGGATGCCAAGGGGACAATATGGTACTCAGAAAAAGAAACGCCACATGTAAGGAAAAACTTTGGACAACCTGATGGTGTTAAGGGTGGCTCTTTTATTCACAGGAGTCACCCAAAAACAAAACCCGCTGATATCAAGTGATTCAGCGGGTCTTCAGTGGTCCCGAAGGGATTCAAACCCCTAGCCTTCTGATCCGTAGTCAGATGCTCTATTCAGTTGAGCTACGGAACCATTTTTGGAGGTGCAAATATACATTTTTTATTTAACTTGCCAAAGAAATATTATGCAAAACATTATAGAAAAAGCGTGGGAAAACCGCGAACTTTTAAAAGAAAGTTCAACTGTAAAAACCATCGAAACAGTTATTGAACAATTGGATAAAGGAATTCTTCGCGTTGCCGAACCTAAAGGCGATGGCACCTGGCAAGTAAACGACTGGATAAAAAAAGCGGTGATCCTGTACTTTCCAACACGTAAAATGAGTACTATCGAGATTGGCCCTCTTGAGTTTCATGATAAAATGGCTTTGAAGAAAGACTACGCTAAACTTGGCGTACGTGTTGTTCCGCATGCCATTGCGCGTTACGGATCGTATCTGGCCAGCGGCGTTATTATGATGCCGAGCTATGTAAATATTGGAGCTTATGTTGACAGTGGCACCATGGTGGATACCTGGGCAACTGTTGGAAGCTGTGCGCAAATTGGAAAAAATGTTCACCTGAGCGGTGGCGTTGGAATTGGCGGCGTTCTTGAGCCGGTGCAGGCCGCTCCAGTAATTATTGAAGACGATTGCTTTATTGGTTCACGTTGTATTGTTGTAGAAGGCGTACATGTTGCCAAACAAGCGGTTTTGGGAGCAAATGTCGTTCTTACCATGTCTACAAAAATTATTGATGTTACAGGAAGTACTCCTGTGGAAAGAAAAGGGTATGTACCGGAACGTTCAGTTGTTATTCCCGGAAGTTATACCAAAGAATTTCCTGCCGGCGAATACCAGGTTCCCTGTGCTTTAATTATTGGAAAACGAAAAGAGAGTACCGATCTTAAAACATCACTCAATAACGCGTTGAGAGAACATGATGTTGCTGTTTAATCAGTTTACCCTCAAAAAGTAATTTTATTCCTTATTTCCAGCCTACTCGAGACAACACCCTGATGGTTACGGCCTCATAGAATTTGTCGTTAAAAACTGCTTTGTTATTTAAAAGGAGTTCATAAAAAACTAACAGATTTAAAAGTAATTGGTGTTATTCAGGTTTTTTCTGAAAGCTTGTGCGGAGAAGCTTCGCTGTTTGAGTTTCGACAACAGGAGAAACGAGTTCGAAGCTTCAGCTTAAAGAACCAAGTAGTTTAGACAAATTCTATGCAGCCTTGACTTTTTTGGTACTTTTTGTGTCAAGATAAAAAGTAACGCGAAAAGTTATTCTTTTAAACTAAAAGTTTATTTTTTCTTGTTATTTTTTTCTTAATTAAAAAAGAACCGGAAAGACGTCTCGATATGGCTGTATTCCATGCTCTCAGCCTTACTCGACGAGACAACTCCTGTGCAGGCGGGCAACGCATATGCTAATGAGCCTCCTAGAATTTGTCGTTAAAAACTGCTTTGTTCAGCTTAAAGACAAAGCAGTTTAGACAAATTATATGAAGCCTTGATCCGCCGCACAATAGCATGACATGGTGTTATCAGCGCCGGGTAGTGCTCCAAATTCTTTGGTTTCTATTGTAACCGCGGTTAAAGATGCTTGTGTTTTTCAGGAGCCAGGTAGGTATCTTCAATTAATTTTAAAACAAAATCAAGCTGCTCCTCTTTTGTTAAGTCTGAGTTATCAAGTATTATGGCATCATCCGCTTTTGTAAGCGGATTTTCTTTACGGGTTGTGTCCGCATGATCCCTTTCCATCAGGTTATGTTTCACTTCTTCAAGAGTTACAAACTGTCCCTTACTGGTAAGTTCATCCCTTCTTCTCTGCGCACGCACATCATTATCGGCCGTCATAAATAACTTTAATTCAGCATTAGGGAAAACGTTGGTTCCAATATCCCTTCCATCCATCACAACCGCTTTCTTTTTGCCCATTTGCCTTTGAAGGGTTATCATTTTTTCGCGGACTTTTTTAATGGCGCTTACTTTACTAACGTTAGAACTTACAGACATGGTACGGATCTCGCGATCCACATTCTCGCCATTTAAATATGTTTCAGAAGTTTTAGTATGCGGATCAAAAATAAAATTCAGCTCTATATTATCAAGAGAATCAATCAATTTATCCTCATTCAGATTTTGATGATCATCAATAATGCCATTTCTCAGAGCGTAAAGTGTTACCGCACGATACATTGCGCCGGTGTCCACATAACTATAATTGAGGCGTTGGGCAAGGGCTTTAGCTAAAGTACTTTTTCCACAACTGCTGTAACCGTCAATGGCTATAGTTATTTTTTGCATCGGGCTAAATTTACGAATTGTGCGTTCATTTTTCAACTTCCAAACTCTTAATCACAGATTTTTGTTCTATAGAACTTTTTTCTTTTTAAAAGTTATTAAAACTCTATTTTATACTTTCCTTTTATAATAAATTTGCCCTTTATTTCAATTATGAGCAAAGCTGATGTACTCTTAGGGTTGCAATGGGGCGACGAAGGAAAAGGAAAAATTGTTGACGTTCTAACTCCTGCATATGACATAATCGCACGTTTTCAGGGAGGGCCAAATGCCGGACACACTCTGGAATTTAACGGACTAAAGCACGTGCTTCACACGATCCCAAGCGGCATCTTTCATCCTACGGCTATTAACGTTGTTGGAAATGGTGTTGTTATTGATCCCGTAATCTTTAAAAAAGAGATTGATGCCCTTGTAGCACTGGGTGTAGATGTTAAAGCTAAATTACTGATCAGCAAACGCGCCCATCTTATTCTTCCAACTCACCGCTTAATTGACGCGGCCAGCGAGGCCTCCAAAGGAAAAAACAAAATTGGCTCAACTCTAAAAGGTATAGGCCCCACCTATATGGATAAAACCGGCCGTAACGGTTTGCGTATTGGCGACATTGAAACCAATGAGTTCAGGGATAAATACAACGCCTTAGTAGAGAAACATAAACAAATTCTTTCATTCCATCATTACGAATATAATTTACAAGAGCTTGAACCTGCTTGGTTTGATGCTATTGAATCCCTTAAACAGTTACAATTTATTGAAAGCGAACATTATCTAAACAAGGCGCTCGTTAACGGAAAAAAAGTTCTTGCAGAAGGAGCGCAGGGAAGTTTACTGGATATCGATTTTGGATCTTATCCGTTTGTTACAAGCAGTAACACCATATGTGCCGGTGCTTGCAACGGTCTTGGAATTGCGCCTAACAGAATAGGAAACGTAATTGGGATTTTTAAAGCATACTGCACACGCGTTGGTAGCGGTCCTTTTCCGACAGAACTTGAAAATGAAACAGGAGAAAAAATCCGCCAGGTTGGCCGCGAATTCGGAAGTACAACCGGCCGCGCCAGAAGAACAGGCTGGCTGGATATTCCCGCGTTAAAATACGCTATTATGGTTAATGGCGTTACCGAACTAATGATGATGAAAGCGGATGTGCTGAGTGTTTTTGAAAATATTGAAATCTGCACGCATTATGATCACAATGGAAAAGTGATTGATTATCTTCCATACAACATCGATCCTAATTACATTAAACCAATTACTACCACCGTAAAGGGATGGAATAAAGATCTGACAAACATAGATAGCAAAGAAAAGTTACCGGCGGAATTAATGGATTATATTAAATTCATTGAGAAAGCAACTGAAACTCCGATTACTATTGTATCTGTTGGACCAGACAGAAATCAAACAATAAAAATGTGATTTTATCCTAACTGGTGTTCTTCTTTGATCTTCCTGGCCCTGAACATCATGTAAATCCCAACAATAATGAATGGGATACTTAGTATTTGTCCCATATTGATTGGAAGTGAGTTTTCAAATTCCGCCTGTTCTTCCTTTAAAAATTCAACAAGGAAACGTTCTACAAATAATACTACGCATAACATTCCAAACATAAAACCGGGGCCAACTGTGTTACGTTTGTTTTTCCAAAACCAGTACATAAAAATGAAAAGAAAGAAACAGTAAATGGCTTCATACAGTTGCGAAGGATGCCTTGGTAAAGGATCTTCCTGAATAAAGATAAAAGCCCATGGAACGTTAGTTACAGTCCCTATAATCTCACTGTTTATAAGGTTTCCTATACGAATACACATACCCGCCAGAGGCACTACAATTACAAGACGATCAAATAACCAAAGCCAGCTTTCCTTTGTTTTCCTGCAGTAAAGGAACATGGCGGTAATAATACCAATTGCGCCCCCGTGGCTGGCAAGCCCGCCTTCGTACACTTTTAATATATTTAACGGATGCGAAAGATAACCCTCAACTATAACTTCGCCCTGAGCGTTAACTTCGTCAAACCAGGGGCCGTAAAAAAGACAATGCCCGATACGCGCGCCAAGAACTGTTCCAAGGATAATATAAAGAGTTAATGTATCCAATTGTTTATCTGTTCTCCCCTCCGCTTTGTACACACGGTTCATTACAAAATGACTTGCAATAAAAGCCAGGGCCCACATGAGTCCGTACCACCTTACAGGCCAATCAATGCCAGGAATCGTAAAAATTTCAGGACGCGGGTTCCACTCGATAAACAAATTAAACATGCCAACAAAAGTAGAATATTTATTTAATAAATAAGAGAGGGCACAGATAGAGTTATGTGAAAAAGTTAGCATAATTTATGAGGCAGAAGATTTTTATATACTTATTTTTGCGCCATGATCAATGCGGCTGTATTTGCGAGCGGAGAAGGAACAAACGCCGAAAATCTTTTTAAGTTTTTTGCCAACGATCCGCGGATAAAAATTAAACTGGTTGTTACCAATAAGGATAATGCCGGTGTAATAGCACGCGCTGAGAAATACAAAAAAAATGTTCAGATCATAAGCAAAACAGCTCTCGAAAATTATACCAACCAGTTTATTGAGTTTTTAAAACTTGAGAAAATAGACCTGATCATTCTCGCAGGATTTTTACTAAAACTACCTCCTGAATTTATTAAAGCTTTCCCTAACCGGATTATTAACATTCATCCTTCTCTCCTTCCTAAGTATGGAGGTAAAGGCATGTATGGCTCCAACGTTCATAAAGCCGTATTGGAAAATAAGGAAACCGAAAGCGGCATCACCATTCACCTGGTGAACGAAGATTATGACAAAGGCGAAATAATTTTACAAGTGAAATGTCCGGTATTAACCGAAGACACTATTGGAACGCTCGCTGAAAAAATTCATAAACTGGAGCACGAACATTTTCCAAAAGCTATTGAACGGTTTTTATAATCAGTTGCTCTGCATTTGATTAAGCTTGTAGTAAACTCCTTTTTTATCAAGCAGCTCACTGTGTGTTCCTGCCTCCAGAATTTTACCGTCTTTTAAAAACAAAATAAGGTCGGCATCTTTAATCGTTGAAATCCGGTGACTAACGATGATACTTGTTTTTCCTTTCATTTCACGTCGCAGGTTATTAAGGATCTGCTCCTCCGTTTCAACATCCACGGCACTCAGGCAATCATCAAAAAACAGCATCCGTGGTTTTCCTATGATTGCACGGGCAATGGAAATGCGTTGCTTTTGACCTCCGCTTAAAGTAACGCCTCTTTCACCTACCATCGTTTCAAACTTTAAAGGAAATGAATTAATGTTTTCATAAACCCCGGCATCTTTCGCTGCCTGCTCAACCTGTAGGGTATTCGTGCTGTTATGATCGCCAAAAGCAATGTTATTGTGAATAGAATCACTGAACAGAAAAACTTCCTGAGTTACCACACCACTGTTTTTCCTTAAAAGATCGAGATTATGCTCTTTTATATTTTTTCCATCCACAAGTATCGCACCTGAAGTAACATCATACTGACGGGTAAGTAATGAAATAATGGTTGACTTCCCACTGCCAACAGCGCCCGTAATTCCAACTGTCTGGCCTTTTTTGATTGTGAAGGAAACATCATCCAATGCCTGAATATTGTTTTCAGGATAAACGAAAGAAACATTTTTAAACTCAATATCACCTTCAAATTCGTATTGCTTGTTATTGTTGTTTCTTACAAGTGGGGTACTTTGCAAAAATTCATTAATTCTTTGCTGAGAAGCGCTGGCTCTTTGTATCAGAGATGTTACCCATCCTAAGGAAGCAAAAGGCCAGGTCATGTAAAAAACATAAATGATAAACTCCGGGATATTTCCCGGTTCAATTTTCCCTTGTATTGTCAAAGTTCCGCCATACCATACGGTGATAAGCACACTCATTCCAATCATGAGCACCATTGTTGGCCCAAACAAAGCTTCAATATTAGCCAGCTGCAGAGCGCGGGTTCTATAAACTTCACTTTTTTCACGCATCTGTCCCGCAAAAAAATTCTCTCTTGCATAAGCCTTTATAACCCTGATTGCGCTGAAAGTTTCCTGTGCCTGGGTTGTTAAGTTACTTAGCTCTTCCTGAACGGAAATACTTCGTTTGTTAATCATATCAGATACCCGGTAAATCAACAATGAAAGAACCGGCAAGGGTAAAAATACCAGCAATGTTAATTTAACATTAATACTTAACATAAATATTAATACCGTTATTGTTGTTACCACCGTATTGGCCAGATACATGATGGCCGGACCGGTATACATTCTCACGCGGCCCACATCTTCGCTGATCCGGTTCATTAAATCGCCTGTGGTATTGGTTTTAAAGAAAGAAGTGTCAAGTTTCTGATAATGTTTGTAAATCTGATTTTTCTGATCATACTCAATATGCCGGCTCATAACAATTATTGTCTGCCGCATCAGAAACATGAATAATCCGCTGATTAACGCAAGAATGATAAGGGTTACGCCGTGCCTTATAAATATCAAAGAATCAACGCTTTGTTTGCTGCCAATAATTTCCATAATTGTGTTACTGCCGTTTCTTACAATAACACCCTGGTAAATCTTAAAAATGGTTGATAAGGCAACAAATAATAATCCGCCTAAAAAATGCCACTTGTATTTAAGAAAAAACGGATTAAGTACCTTGAGATGATTCACATGTCAAAATTACTAATATTACCGCAGTGGCCTTTTAACAGGGAAAATAATTTATTTTATATTTGGCTATATTTGGCGGTATTTTGACCGGAAAAACTATAAATTTGCGGCGCTCCAAAACTTATACCAAATGGAAGTAAAAACATTAAAAGACATTGATCTTTCACAAAACCCGGTTATTGCTCAGATGAGTTTAAACAATCATGAGCAAATTTTATTTTGCAATGATAATGCAACAGGCCTTAAAGCCATTATTGCTATACATAACACTGTACTTGGCCCTTCTTTAGGAGGTACCCGTATGTGGAACTACAATAATGAAATGGAAGCGCTGAACGATGTGTTACGTCTTTCGCGAGGCATGACTTATAAGTCTTCAGTTGCAGGATTAAACCTTGGCGGAGGAAAAGCTGTTATTATTGGTGATGCTAAAAAAATAAAGAATGAGGCTTTATTACGTCGTTTCGGAAAATTTGTTGACAGCCTTGGCGGGAAGTACATTACCGCCGAAGACGTGGCAATGAGCAGCCGCGATATGGAGATCATAAAAATGGAAACAGATTTTGTAAGTGGTCTTCCTGAAAATATGGGAGGTAGCGGTGATCCTAGTCCTGTTACTGCTTATGGCGTTTACGTGAGCATGAAGGCTTCAGCTAAAGAAGTTTGGGGTAACGACAATCTTAACGGCAAAAAAGTTTTAGTTCAGGGAATTGGACACGTTGGTGAAAATTTGGTAGGCCACTTAACTAAAGAAGGCGCAAAGGTTTATATCAATGACATCAGCGAAGAAAGAGTGAAAGCAGTTGCCAATAAGTACAAAGCAGAAGTTGTAGCTGCTGATAAAATGTTTGATCTTGATATAGATGTTTATGCACCATGCGCTTTAGGAGCCACTGTTAACGACACTACACTTGGCAAACTAAAATGCAAAATCATTTGCGGTGCCGCTAATAATCAACTGGCAAATGAAATAATACATGGCGAAGCCGTTGGCAAACAGGGGATTTTATATGCGCCTGATTTTGTAGTTAACGCGGGTGGTATCATCAACGTTTATTACGAACTCGAAGGATATAACAGAGAGCGCGCAATGTCACATGCTGAAAAAATTTACGATACAACGTTTAATATTTTCCAGGTTGCCAAAAAAGATGGCATACCAACTTACATGGCGGCAAACCGCATTGCTGAACAACGCATTGAAGCGATTGCAAGGATTAACGCGGTACTATAATAGTTGTGGGATATTATTCGGAATCCTGAGAGGATTTTGATTTTATCTTTTAACTGTATTATTCAAAATTGAACTTAAATAAAAACAAATGCTCAACAGAAGGTTTCTTAGAATTAAAGTGATGCAGGCGCTGTACTCCTATTTCCAGCACGAAAAAGGCGATATGGCACAATTTGAAAAAGAGCTGTTCAAGAGCATAGACAAGATAGAGGAACTTTATCTTTCAATTCTGTCGCTTTTTGAAAATCTTCATCATGTTGCTCTAATTATTATTGATGAAAACAAAAACAAGCGACTGCCCACTGCGGCAGATCTTGATCCGAATTTAAATTTCGTGAATAACTCTTTATTAAAAAGCATTGCTGAAAGTAAGGAGCTAAAGACTGAAGTTGAAAAACGCAAGATTTCCTGGCAGAACGACTTTGATCTTGTAAGGAGGATTTATAATGAAATCAGACAAGGTGAACTTTATAAAAATTACATGGCCAATAAAAACAATGGCATTGAAGAAGATAAAAACTTTTTAATTTCCATTGTTACCGAATACCTGAGCCAAAATGAAGTGCTGACTTCTTTATTTGAAGAAAAAAATATTCATTGGGCAGATGACAGTTTTGTTGCTTTCAACTCTGTAATCAGAAACTTTGAATCTTTCGAAGGCGAATTTAAATTAATGCCTTTACTCAAAGACGAAAAAGACGATGAAGAGTTTATGAGCACATTATTCAGAAAAACAATTCTTTACCGCGAACAATTTTCTGAGCTTATTGACAAGCATACCAAAAACTGGGAACTTGAAAGGATCGCTAACATGGATATGCTGTTAATGCAAATGGCTCTTGCCGAAATTCTTTACATCCCTAACGTTCCGGTTAAAGCATCTTTGAATGAATATATTGATATCAGCAAAGAATACAGTACCCCTAACAGTAAAACCTTTGTTAATGGTGTTCTGGATAAAATAATTGCTGAACTGAAACGGGATAATAAAATTGTTAAGGCAGGCCGCGGCTTAAAAGACAATTAACGGGTTAAATTACTGGTAAAACCTAGGTATGGAATAGGTACCGCTTTAAAATTAGGTACCAGCTGATTATTCATTATATCCATATAAGTAAAGCAACCAAAAGTCCAGGATGTTTCTCTGCTTTTCAAAAATTTAAATCCCGCTCCGCCTAATCCAATTTGTCCTTTTGGGAAATACCATCCTTCAGCACATAAGGCCCATTTAGCATGAAAACGGTTGCAGTACGAGAAATTCGCGAAGGGCGTATTTAAAATATATGCTCGGTTTGCAGTTCTAAACGCATCGGTATTCACTCCGATAATTCCACCTGAAAAAGAAAAATTTTTGTTTGAATTACCTCTTGTAATTCGTCCTAAAGCGCCATAACCTAAAAACAACGAAGAAGGCATCACTCTGTCACTTAAATTTCCAATAACAAAAGCGTTACCACCAACATATGTTTCCGTTCCTATTTCGTAGGCACACTTAACACCAACCGAGGTGGGATAAAGAAACAAGGTGTTCACAGTGATGCTCCAGTTTTTATCGATGGCATAATTTATGTTTTCGAGTAACATCCATTGATAGTTTACATATGTTTCGGCATCTTCATTTATTAGAGAGCTGCCAGAAAACAAGTAAGTATGCGCGTGATAATTCTGATCCAGAAAATCTCTCTTGTAAGCATCGCTGTCGCCCACCTGCTTCATTGAGATTATTGTACTCTTGCGTAATTCATAGATTTGATCATTCTTCCTGTCTTCAATTACTATGGTTTCCGCTTTTTCCTCGATAAGAAATCCACGAACTGTATTTTGTGTTGTTTTCACTTCATACATCACTCCTCGTCTGTACTTTGGTGTAAATGATACAGCGGCAGAATCAACCTGGGCAAAAAGCGGGAGACACATATAAATAATTATACCAAGAAGAATTATCCTTTTCATTAATTATTTTTTATCGCTTTCATAAATCTAAAATTTCCACTCATGTCTCTGAAAATTTCTGCTGAGGAGAATAAACCGGATTTATCAGCATATTCCTTTACAAGATAGGCGGTCAGGTGATTCAGCTCAAAATAAAGCCTTCCTCCTTTTTCAAGTTTATTCCTACAGAGGTCTATAATTTTTTTATAAAAAATAATATCATCGTCACCATGCACAAATAATGCGGTGTGCGGCTCAAATTCAATAACATTCTTGGCCAGTGTTTCCGCTTCAGATTCTTTTATGTACGGTGGATTGCTTACAATCACTTCAAAAGTATTTGTAATCAATTTTTGCGCTGCTTCCGAATCAAGAATATCCAATTCAAAAAAGTTAACCTCGGTATTATGTTTTGCGGCATTTTTTTTCGCTACTTCCAACGCTTGTGCGCTAACATCACAGGCGCTCACAAAAGCAGAGGGCAAAACACTTTTAATAGTAACCGGAATACAACCGCTTCCGGTGCCAAGATCAAGAAAACTTTTTGCTTCGCTGTTTTCTTTAAGTATTACCGACACCAACTCTTCTGTTTCAGGCCTGGGAATTAAAACGTATTCGTTAACATAAAGAGGTTTATTGTAAAACCATGCTTCATGTAAAATATATTGCAAGGGACGACCGCTTAAAAGTTCCTTGGCACAATCGTACACTTTAAGAAGATCACTTTGATTTATATTCTCGTTTAATCTTAATTGAATTTCATTACGATTGAAACCAAGATAATGTTCAAATACAATTTTAACGATCGCGTCAATTTCAGCGCGATCATACAAAATGTTTAATTCTGAATAATAGAATTGCAGGACATCGGCAACCCTGTTACTTGCTACACGCATTTAATTTTCCTTAATGAGCTTAACTGAATAATTTCCTTCTGTTGTTACAACTCTCACCAATAACATTCCTTTGTAATCATTAAGTGCCTCTGAACTCAGATCATATTTATCACCTGCTACTTTATCAGTGAAAATCAGTTTACCATCGGCAGTATAAATAAAAAGTGACGCGTTTGTTTCATGACCAAAGTTAATTGTGAAATTATCACTGAAAGGATTAGGAAATGCTTTCACATTATTTTTTGTAATAGTAAGTTCATTCTTATTTGTTACTACGCATAAAAGAGCTGCTTTTCCATCCAGTTTACCGTACCCCCAATAATAATCAGGAAGTGATGAACCGGTAAAGTTATCTGAGTAAGCACAACTGGTAATTGCATTTTTAACCATTATACTGGTAGCCGTTGGATTAAACTGTAAGTATAGTGCCGCTAATCCAGCCACCACAGGCGATGCCGCGGAAGTTCCACCGCCCTGCACGTGCATACTTCCCTGCGCTACAACCGATGGCGCACTGGATATTAAATTACTTTGCATACCAAGAGCCATTGCACTGAAAACATAATCACCGGTTGCGGAAATATCAGGCTTTTGTTTATTATCACGCGTAGGCCCAATACTGCTGCTTACAGCGCGTGCTCCACCGGTAACTCCGGTATTCTGCAACACGTTGTTAACATCATAATATTTGCCCAAATTGTTATAATTAGCAACCGTGATTATATCATCCAAACACTGGAAGCTTGATACCATTCCGTAAAGAGAATCGGGCATCACATATTTAGTTATAGCCGGATATTGAGTTGAATTTGGTAGTCCGGTTGATATGAAATCAAAATTCCAGGCATGGTGCAAACCAATGCCTTTACTCTCTACCCTCCAGAATAAGTTGGCTGAATCGGGATAAACACGTATTAACAACTCATATACACCATAAGTATTAATGCTCGCGGAGGTTTTTACTATTCCAATTCTGTTTCCGTTATATTTTAAAGTATCATTTTGTGTTCCGGGTAAGCCATAGTTATAAGGTTTAAAACCTATCCGTCCCAGATCAAAAAAATTTGTGCGATTGGCGCCAACACTTATCTGAACATTTTTTATCTGCAGGGTATCTGCATAGCACCAGTAATAAAGTGTATTTGTTCCGGTTTTTTGAAGCCATGTAAAACTGGTGTCATTTAAAGGCGGTTGAGTTTTTACGTGGTATTTAATATTTCCCACATTTCCCGCGGCGGCAACCATTACACGACCGGGAATATTTTTCACCATATTTTCAATCAATTTTGCTTCCAGATCGGTTCCATCGTGACTTCCGTAATAATCTCCGACACTTGCGTTTATCACACAAGGTTTTCCAAGAGCCGTTGCTTTACTGTAAATGTACTGCACAGCATCCGCAATAGTTGGTCCTGTCTTATTAAAATCAAGCGCTACAACAACTATATCGGCCTGTGATGCGCATCCTTCATGCGTATTATTAGCGTTGGCATTTCCTGTGGCTATTCCGGACACATGAGTTCCATGTCCGTAATGAGGAAGATCATTATGAGTACATACACTGGCGTTGATTTGTGCTGCAGTCCACTCTACCCCATAATTGTAAGGTTGCGGAACTACAGAACCAGTGGTAGGAACCTGATCCCATAAAAATTTAATTCTTGTATTCCCTAACGCGTCTTTAAAATCCGGATGCGACCAATCGATGCCGGTATCAATAATTCCAACAACCACTCCATTTCCATTGTAAGCCTGTGATAAAGGCGCCGCACCCAGTTTAACCGGTTTGATACGGTTTTTTAATAGCATTGTATCATTAAGTGGTTGCTTGTGAGATTCTATGAATTCAGCATATGAAATAATTTTATTTTGCAGCAATTCCCCTAACGCATTTACATCAAGGGTTAGTGATGCAATGTTACCTGCGGAATAATTCAGCGAACAATTTAAACGTTTTGCGCTGGCCTGTAATTTTACTATATCACCCTGTGCGAGCACCGTAAATCTTTCGGGCAATTGCCGTTCTTCCATGCGTATCTGAAGGGCTGTATTAACCTGAGATTGGGTATAACCAGACACATAAAAAAGCGTTAAAAAAAGTATATATAACTTCCTCATTTACATTATTTACAATTAAAATTACTAAAAAAAACCGACATTTGATTATATGATGAGGAGTATACTTACACTAATACTTATAGTGATTCGCCTTGTTGGTTCTTCACAAAACGATAGCCTTTTGTATGGTGAGAACACAAAACTCACCGAAGGTATTTACATGAACTATGAACAATTTCGGAACAATAATCCAATTACAAGAACCGATATTCAAACAACCATTGGTAAAGATCAGCTTGATTTTTTCGGAAAGCTTGTAGACCAACCTACCGTTACATTTCAGAAAGACGGGGTAACAAATACGGCGGAAACCAAAAATGCCTGGGGATTTTACCAAAACAATATTTTACACGTTAATTACAAAGAAACGTTTTACAAAGTTCCGGTTTTTGGAGCCATTTGTTACCTGGTTGCACTGGTTGAAGTTCCGGTTACATATCCTGGTTATTATTACCCGGGCTATGGAATGGGTGCTACAAGCAGAACGCGTGAAGTCCGGGAATTCATAATTAATTTTTACGATGGAAAGATGGAAGAACTTAACCTTGAAAAAGTGGAACAGCTTTTAAGCCGCGACGAAACGCTTTACAAAGAATTTAAATCATTGAAAAGAAGAAAGCAAAAAGAACAAATCTCACGTTTCATTAAAAAATATAATGAAGCGCATCCTGTTTATTTTCTGAAATAAACTATTTCTTTTCATTCAGTAAACTTTCAAAAAAATTATAATAAACTTCTATTCCGCTGTTAAGTCCGCTTACAGGGATTCGTTCATTAACACCATGCACAGTTTGCATTAGTTCAGCATTAAGTTCAAGCGGCATGATGCCATAAGTTGGAACTTTCTTATTTCTGAAATAACTATTATCACTCGAAGCAAGAAAAAGAAAAGGTATCACCTCTGCATCTGAATGAACTTTTTTTATCGCTTCCGAAAAAAGATCGTAATAATGATCTGGTTTTGTAGGCTCAGCTTCCGGAGATTCATCAAGTATAGTCAGCTTGATGCGTGGATCAAGAACGCGCATCAAACGTTTTATTGTAAATGGTTTTTCATGAAACCTTGGAAGGAGTCTGCAATCAAAATACGCCGTTGAAACCGCTGAAATTTGATTGAGCGCCCCCGGTGGATTAGTAATGCTTGTTAACTGAAAGGTATTTTGAACCATTGGAAGCAACATTTCGTTTTGAGAGAGAACCTTTTTACGGATTGGTTTAAATATTCCCCAATAAATGTGTGACAAAATAAATCCTTTAAAACCAGGAACAAGTTTTCCAAGCTTTTTAAAAGTTGTTTTAGTTGTTCGATCAAATTTTATTTTCGGATCATTGTTTTCCACCTTTGTAATGGCATTCAGAATAATTTTATTCGCGTTCCTATTGCTCGGCATTGAAGCATGCCCGTGAGAACGGAGTTTTGCTTCCAGCTTAATCCATAAACTCTTCTTTTCAGCCACCGAAACAAAAAAGACTTTTTTACCTGCATTACCAGGAATAACATTTCTTAAGCCTACTCCGCCTTCGCCAAAAACAACAGCGGGCTTCAGTTCGTCAAGGTAATTATCACATATAATTTTTGCTCCGTTTTTACCTCCGCTTTCCTCATTACCAAGACATAATAAAGTAACATTATATTTAAAATCAGTACCGGTCTTTTCCTTTAGTTTCAGCAATGCCATCAGCTGCATTACAGCAATACCTTTCATATCCAATGCACCCCTGCCCCACACCGTATCTTTAACAACAGCTCCTGAATAAGGTGGATATTTCCAGTCTTTGGTTTCATTAGCGGGAACAACATCAAGATGATTCAACAAAATAATATTAGGTTTGTTATCACTTAAGGGAAACAGTGAAGCTGAAAAATTATATGCACTGTCTGATTCAGAAAAAACACGTATGTATAAACCTTTTTGTTCGCAAATCTTCTGCAGGTATTTTGCCGCTTCGCTTTCTTTTCCTGAAACAGATGGGAATTTGATCAGTCCGCTCAAAACATCAACTGCCTCCTGAGCTTTTGCAAAATCAAAAGCAAGAAAGAAAACAACAACAGCTATGTAAATTTTTCTTTGCATAAAAAAACCCTCACTTTAAAGATGAGGGTTTTTTGTTTTCAAATCTAAAAACAATTACGCTGTAACCTCAACACGTGGGGCAGCAGCTAGTATTTCGGCATTGGCAGCTGAAGCATATTGTTCAAAATTCTTTATAAACGAACCGGCTAAGGTTTGAGCCGTTTGATTATACGCTTCTTTATCTTTCCATGAATTCACAGGTTCAAGAATTTCTGAAGGTACGCCATTGCAGCTTTTTGGGAAATTCAATTTAAAGTATGGAATGGTTCCATATTCTACTTTATCCAGCTCACCGTTTAAAGCGGCTGTAATTAAAGCGCGGGTGTAAGATAATTTAATCCTGCTTCCAACTCCGTATTTGCCACCAACCCATCCGGTGTTGAGCAACCATACATTCACATTATGCTTTTTTAATTTCTCACCCATTAACTCGGCATATTTGGTTGGGTGTAATGGTAAAAACACTTTACCAAAACACGCAGAGAAGGTTAATGTAGGCTCAGTAATACCCATTTCGGTTCCGGCAACTTTTGCAGTGTATCCGCTAATAAAATGGTACATAGCCTGTGCCGGAGTTAATTTAGAAATTGGAGGTAACACACCAAAAGCATCGCAGGTAAGGAAGAAAATATTTTTTGGAATATCGCCCACAGCAGGTGTAACCGCGTTATCAATATAATTCGCAGGATAACTTACACGGGTATTCTCAGTTTTAGAGATATTAGTGTAATCAACTGTTGTAGTTCCTTCGTAAAAATTAATATTTTCAAGTAACGAACCGAATTTAATAGCGCTGAAAATCTGAGGTTCTTTTTCGGCTGAAAGATCAACACATTTGGCATAACATCCGCCTTCAAAATTGAAAACGCCTGTGTCTGACCATCCATGTTCATCGTCACCAATCAGTTTACGGTTAGGATCAGCGCTCAAAGTTGTTTTACCTGTTCCTGACAAACCAAAAAAGATAGCGGTATCGCCTCCTTTACCAATGTTTGCTGAACAGTGCATTGGAAGAACGCCTTGTTCGTGCGGAAGAATATAATTCAGAACCGCGAAAATTCCTTTTTTAATTTCTCCTGTATAACCTGTTCCACCAATAAGAATCATTTTTTTAGTGAAGTTAAGGATGGCGAAATTGTGCTGACGTGTTCCATCAATTTTAGGATCGGCCATATAGCCTGGAGCGCATATGATTGTCCAGTCAGTTTTAAAGGTTTTGATCTCTTCAACAGTAGGACGTAAGAATAAGTTGTTTGCGAATAAATTGCTCCAGGGAAATTCCGTTACGATACGGATATTGATACGATACTTTGGATCAGCGCAAGCGTAAGAATCACGAATCCATACTTCTTTACCAGAAAGATACGCAAGCATACGGTTGTGCAGAATATCAAACTTATCTGCTTCAAAACGGTTGTTTACATCTCCCCACCATACGCTGTCTTTCGTTTTCTCATCATAAACCACAAATTTATCTTTAGGTGAGCGGCCTGTAAATTCACCGGTATCAACTGCCAGGGCACCAACATCTGTTAAAACTCCTTCACCGCGAACAATTGTTTCTTCAACCAGTTCGCTTGGGTGAAGGTTCCAATACGCCATTTCAACATGAGATAATCCAAGTTGGGCAACACTGGCATCCTGAGCCCTTAATCCAATTTCGTTCATTATATTAAAGTTTAGTTAAGTGCGACAAAGGTACAAAAAAAAAACGGCTTTTTTAAGGCCGTTTTTCCACAATTTAACACTCTTCTGACTCGATCTATTCTGTTGATACAGAGACTAATTGACCTGAGGAAGCACTTTTTTTCAACTGGTCAATAAATGCTGTTTTATCCGATCCTTTTAGTTCATTTAACGATAAACATAATTCCCTCTCACCTTCCCTGCCCATATTTTTCTCAGTATATTTTAGTTTTTTAGATTCAATAAGCGATTTTATTTCATCGTATACTTTATTATCTATGCCCGATCCCATACTGCCAAAACTGATTTTTGCAGCGCAGCCGGATGATGGTTTATCAGTTGAACTGGTTTTTGTGCTTTTACAAGCACTGAATATTACAATTAAAGTGCAGCTTAAAAGAATGAGAATTTTTTTCATGGTATTATTTAATGGTGTAAATATGCTAATTATTGTTTGCTAAACAATAGCACATTTTATTTCTTTTTAAAAAATGAGAAAGCCAGCATTAACCAGCCCGCAACAAAACACAATCCGCCTAAAGGTGTTACCGGTCCCAAAAACTTTAAAAAATCTGCTCCGAATAAATTACGGGTTGTCAAAAAGTAAAGAGATCCGCTGAATAAAATTATTCCCACCAGGAAAAACACATATGACCACTTTAATAATTTACTGTCAATTGTATTACGCAGAATCACTATTAACAACATGGCAAGTGTATGATACATTTGATATTTAACTCCTGTATCAAAACCGTTTACCTGATCTATTGTTATTAATCCCGTTGGAATTTGATTCTTTAACCAGTGTGCGCCCAATGCACCTAACGATACAGCCAATGCGCCGGACAAACCTGTTGTTATTAAAGCTTTTGATATATTCATCAGGATTTATTTTTCTTTTTCAATTCCTTTAACAGCTCCTCATCGCTTTTACCAATAAATTTTAATGCGCCTTTTGCACTGGCAGCCCAATCACTTTTAGGATATTCATTAATAATATGCTCGTACAATTTTTTTGCTTCCTGTTCATTATTAAGATAAGATGGTTCATCGTATAACTGAGCCAAAAGAAAAATTGCAGCGGGAAGATTTTTAAAATCAGGATGGTCGCTTAAACACTTCTCCAACGCCTGCTTTGCCTGAGGAATATTGTTCACCGCTCTTGCAACCTGGGCCGTCTTAATTAAAAAAACCGGGGCCAGTGTATCATTCGGGCAATAGTATGCCAAATCAGTGAATGCTTGTATTGCAGCATTAGCAACTTTAGGATCTATTTCTGTTTCCAGCAACAGTGTGCTATCCAATTTACGGGCCTGCGCATATAATTTCTTGCAGTCAGACAAATAATTTTTGGGATCGCGGGACGCGCCCTTCATATATTCGCTTTCCGTTGTATCTTTTTTTGCGTCAGGATTTTCCTGAGAGGCCTTGTCGTTGCCGCATGAAGTAAAATAAAACAGGCTAATGAAACTTAAACCTATAATTAAATTGCACCTCATATTATTTTATTTTTTAGGACGGTAAACCTTTGTTTTATAATCTGCAAATATTTTACCCTTTGCAATATCATTAAGTTTTCCCGAGATAAGTTTCCGCTTAAACGGACTGATGCGATCTGTAAATAACTTACCCTCTATATGATCATATTCGTGCTGAATAACGCGCGCAATTACGCCATCGTATTTCTCAACATGTTTTTTAAAATTCTCATCGTAATATTCAATCTCAATTTCAGGTAAACGATTTACGTTTTCCCTTATTTTCGGAATACTCAAACAACCTTCGTTAAACGCCCATTCCTTACCGCTCTCATCTAATATCTGTGCATTTATGAAAACTTTTTTAAAGGCTTCTAATTCTTTTTTTTGTTCGGCAGTAAACTCATCGTCGTCATCTTCATCTTCACTTTCGGCAAAAGGACTGGTATCAATAACAAATAAACGAATCGCTTTTCCTACCTGCGGAGCGGCCAGCCCAACACCATTGGCGTTGTACATGGTTTCAAACATATCTTTTATGAGTTGCTGAAGTCCTTCGTAGTTTTCATCAATCTCCGCTCCAACTTTTCTAAGAACCGGATCTCCGTATACAACAATTGGTAAAATCATAATCTTAATATTATTTCTCAGTAAACTCTTTTACTCCGAACTTCAACGTAATGTTATCTGCTGTAATTTGGCGCTTCACGAGTAATCACTACACCATGCGGGTGACTTTCATTAACTCCTGCGGTTGTGATTCGGATAAACTTCGCTGTTTGTAAAGCTTTAATGTCTTTTGCCCCACAATATCCCATACCTGCGCGAATACCGCCAATTAACTGGTACATAATTTCAGCGAGCGTTCCTTTATAAGGCACACGGCCGCTGATTCCTTCAGGCACAAGCTTTTTAATATCGTCTTCCGCATCCTGAAAATAGCGGTCTTTGCTTCCCTTTTGCATTGCCTCAAGGGAACCCATTCCCCTGTACGATTTAAATTTTCGTCCTTCGAAAATAATTGTTTCACCAGGACTTTCTTCAGTGCCTGCGAACATGCTTCCCATCATTACAGTTCCCGCCCCGGCAGCCAGCGCTTTAACTATATCTCCTGTAAAACGAATGCCTCCATCTGCAATAAGCGGAACCCCTTTTCCTTTTAACGCGTTTGCTACTTCAAGAATAGCCGTTAACTGCGGAACTCCAACACCGGCAATTACCCGGGTTGTACAAATGGAACCGGGACCTATACCAACTTTAACCGCGTCAGCTCCTGCTGCAACCAGGGCCAGAGCGGCCTCACCAGTTGCAATATTTCCAACAACCACCTGAAGGTCCTTATATTTCTTTTTTACTTCTTTTAATTTTTCAATAACTCCTTTACTGTGTCCGTGAGCAGTATCAATAATAATTGCATCCACACCGGCTTTAACAAGAGCGTCTACCCTATCCATGGCATCTGCTGTAACGCCAACTGCTGCGGCAACACGGAGGCGTCCCATCTCATCTTTACAGGCATTAGGACGAACTTTTATTTTAATAATATCCTTATAGGTAATTAAACCAACCAGTTTGTTATTCTTATCAACGATAGGAAGTTTTTCAATTTTGTGCGACTGTAGTATCTCTTCGGCCTTTTTTAAATTACTTCCCTGCGGCGCGGTGATTACCTTTTCTTTTGGAGTCATAACCTCGCGAACAGGACGTTTGAGGTTCTTCTCAAAACGTAAATCGCGGTTAGTTACAATGCCCATCAATTTATTTCCATCGGCCACTACCGGAATGCCACCAATTTTATGTTCAGCCATCATCAGTAGCGCATCATGAATGAGTGCCCCTTCCGGAAGAGTAACAGGATCCATGATCATTCCACTTTCGCTGCGCTTCACTTTACGCACCTGCGCCGCCTGATCCTCAATACTCATATTTTTATGAAGTACACCAATACCACCCTCCTGTGCAATGGCAATTGCCATTTTGTGCTCAGTAACTGTATCCATGGCTGCAGAAACGATTGGCGTATTGATCTTAATTTTTTTGGTAAAGTATGACGAAAAATTTACTTCTCTTGGAAGAACTTCGGAATAACTGGGAACCAGCAGTACATCATCGTAAGTTAACCCTTCGGTAACAAACTTGGTCGTTAAATAATTGGAAGCCATGGAGTGTGAATTTTAAGGTTTTAAAATTCGCGTAAAGATAGTACTTTTTCTAATGATAAAAAAGGCTGTTTCTGAGGGAACAAAGCTAACAAAAGCAAAATCAGCACTCAGCTAAAGGCTTTAAATAATACTATTAAGTTTTATTAATAAGTTTCATTATTCCTTTTGACTGGCTTAACGCCGAGGTTTTCCATAATAATCGCGTATTTGAATCCTGAAGCCTTGCCAGCAGGCTTTTTGTCCTCAGTTCTTCTTTTTTTATTTCTGTAATATCAGTTATATAGCACCGGAAATGTTGAAATATCCCGTCTTTAAAATAAGCATTGGAATTAACAAGCACATGGCGTATATGCCCGTTTTTACAGCGAAGTCTTGCCTGATAATTCACAAGCACTTTTTCGCGCCGCAAGCGATCCAAAATATCATCCATTACCTCGTTATCGGTATAAAAAAGAAAAACATGCCTGTTAATGTATTCTTCACGCGAGTATCCAAGCATTTCCAGTTGCGCCCGGTTTGCCCAAATTATTGTACCATCGGCATTTATCCAGTGAAGTGGTAAGGGAGCATTATCCGTCAAATCATTTGGATCTTCATGACGGTCATTGGTCATTATTTTCTTCTGCATGTGATTTGCAGGACTATTACCTTTTGAATATAAATCTTCCATATAAAAATGCTTAGGCAAAAGTAAATGGAGCACAATAGTATTTCTGATTAAAATCGGTAAAGCGGGAAGTTCAATCGCCAAAAGCTACGGGTTGTCGATTTTTGGCTGAGCATCCTTTCTGTTTCTAAAATGTTTTATACCTTCAAGGATAAGCAATACTAACAGTGCGCCTGTAACGGAAGAAACGAAATGCTTATAGCCCGGAAACTCAAAGCTGAAAAGACGTGTAAGTTCAGGAACAGAGATGATTAGAAGCAACAAGGTAACTGCAGCCAATAGTATGATTAACGCGGCGTTATTTTTTTGAATGAAAACAGAAGTAAAGTTTCTTGTTTTGGAAAGATTAGTAAGAATTAAAAAAACATTTCCAATTATTAGTGTAGAAAATGTGATGGCCCTTACTTCTCCTTCAGTATGACCTTCCTGAATAGAAATATAGTGTACTCCCAACGCCATCCCAAGTAAAAGCAGTCCCTGAAAAACGCTGAACAGAATTTTACCTGAACCAAAAAATGTTTCATTCGTATTTCTTGGAAGCCGTTTCATTATACCTGCTTCATCCCGTTCCGATTCAAAAGCTACTGAGCAGACCGGATCAATAATTAATTCCAAAAAAACAATATGAAGCGGCATTAACATTAATGGTAACGTACTTATAAAAGCGGGAAGCAGCGTTAATCCGATAATTGGAATATGAATAGCTATAATGTATGACATTGCCTTTTGCAAATTGTCAAATATTCTTCTCCCAAGCCTGATAGCAGAAACGATGGATGCGAAATTATCATCCAACAGCACAAGCGCCGATGCTTCACGTGCCACATCGGTTCCCTTGTTGCCCATGGCAATGCCAATTTGCGCAGCTTTCAGGGCGGGTGCGTCATTAACCCCATCACCTGTCATTGCTACAATTTCTCCATTAGCTTTTAGGGCCCTAACTATTCTTAACTTCTGTTCAGGCTTAACGCGCGCAAAAATACTTATGCGTTTTATTCTTTCCCTTAATTCTTCATCACTCGCAATATCAAGTTCGGCCCCTGTTATAATATCACCCTCAGGCAGGCCGCACTTTTTACCAATACTAAGCGCTGTTACCGGGAAATCACCGGTTATCATAATTACCTTGATACCAGCTTCTGTGCACGCCTTTATAGCATCAGGAACCTCAGGCCTTATCGGATCTTCGAGAGCCAACAATCCAAGAAACTTAAATTCAAACTCACTTTGTTTTTCAGGAAGTATCTTTTTATAATCTGCCGTAGCAATCCCCAGCACCCGGTAACCCTTTGCGGCCATTACGTTCAACGCGTTCATGTGCATTGTTCGTTGTTCGTTGCTTAATCCACAAAGTTTAAAAACAGCTTCCGGAGCGCCTTTGGCAGAAACTGTTATTGTTTTATCTGAAGTATTTTCGAGAACTCTTGTCATAACAAGCAATTCTTTACTTAGCGGATACTCCTTTACTAATTTCAGATTGGCGCTATTTTGATCGAACAATTTATCATGGATGGCTTGTATAGCCTTTTCCATGGGATCTATTGAGTTTTCCTGCGAAGCAAAGAACGCGTTTGTAACAATTGAAGAAATATTTTTTTCTTTTTGATCAAAATGCTCTGTACCTATATACTCAGTACCATCATATAATTCCACAACCTCCATTTTATTCTGGGTGATGGTGCCGGTTTTATCACTACATAAAACTGTGGCCGACCCAAGCGTTTCAATGGCTGAAGGTTTTCGGGTTAAAACATTATTTGTTGAAAGGCGCCATCCTCCCAAAGCAAGAAATACTGTAAGCACCACAGGAAATTCCTCAGGTAGTATTGCCATTGAAGTTGAAAGGCCGTTTAATAACGCCTTAATTAAATCTCCCCTGGTGAAGTAAAATAAAACAACTACACTTATACTAAGAATAACTCCAATAATTGCTAATCTCCGAATCAGCAATTTCATTTCTTTTTGTAACCTGGTTTCATCTTCCTCAACGCTTTGCAGTGACGTTGCTATTTTTCCCAATTGAGCATGTATACCTGTAGTTAAAACCTGCGCAACTCCTATACCCTGCACTACAAGTGTGCCACTGTATAAATTGTTATGCTCTTTCTCATTAGTTTTAGTAACAGGCATTGATTCTCCGGTTAAAAGCGATTCATCAACAGTTAAATTCGTTGCACTGATAACTTTCGAGTCTGCCGGAATCCTATCCCCTTCATTCAAAACAATGATATCTTCCGGCACCACTTCCCGTCCCGGAACCCTCATCTCGGTACCATCACGAATTACCAAAACGCGCGGGGATGACAGGTTCTTTAATGCATCAAGCGCGCGTTCTGTTTTTCTATACTGATAAAAAGTAATTACAATAATTAAAAAAATAGTAGAAAGTAAAGTGAACCCTTCACGAGTATCTCCAATAATAATATACAGAGCCCCGCAACTGATTAAAAGAAGAAACATGGGTTCCTTTATAACTTCTACCGCAATACGCCAGATATTTTTTGGCCTGGCGGTAGGCAGCTCGTTATAACCATGCTTTTTGAGTAATTCAGCAGCTTTTGAACTGCTAAGTCCGTTAATCATACTGTAAAGAAACTATAAAAATATCAAATAACATTTTTCATTCTTATGCCTTTGATCATTACAGATTATGACCAAAAGCATTTATCAATTTTTAATCATTACCTATCTTTATGCTTGAATTAAAATTATAAATCTTAACTTTATAAGGTTGAAAAGATTACTAACCATATCTTTATTGCTGGTTTACATGATTTCTACAACTGAATTTTACCAGTTTGCTAAGCTTCCTGTGCTGGTAGAACATTTTATTGAGCATAGAGAACAAAATCATAAGCTTACTTTATGGCAATTTCTTAATATGCATTATGCCGATGAAGATGTTAAAGATCCCGACTACGATAAGGATATGAAATTACCGTTCAAATCTCATGACGGGTTCCTTAATATTACTGTATTTACACCAATACCGATTAATTATACGATTTGTGTAAAGCCCATTGATTCTGAAACTCAAAATTTTACGCTTTACACTGATAGTTTTGTAAATTCCGGATTCCTCGGCTCTATCTGGCAACCGCCAAAATTCTGCTAATTCTTTTTTATGATGTTGGTTTAAACTTACAAACACAAATTGTGTTTGAGTTTACCACTATTTTCAATTAAAAATTACTAACGGAATAACTTATGCTTAATAAAATAATTGAGTTCTCAGTAAAAAATAAACTCATAATTGGTCTTTTTACCATTGCCCTGATTGCATACGGGGCGTATCAAACAACCAGGCTACCAATAGATGCTGTTCCTGATATTACAAGCAACCAGGTTCAAATCATAACTGTTGCCCCTTCTTTTGGTGCCACAGACATCGAACGACTGGTTACATTTCCCATTGAACAGGTTACGAGTAACATCGATGGTAAAGAAGAAATAAGAAGCTTCTCGCGCTTTGGCTTATCGGTAATAACAATAGTGTTTAATGATGAAACAGATATTTACAGGGCACGGCAACAAGTAGCCGAACGATTGCAAACCGTTCAATCTCAAATACCGCAGGGGATTGGAAAACCTGAACTGGGACCAATAACAACCGGCCTTGGTGAAATTTACCAGTATGTAGTGCGGCCATTGCCAGGCTTTGAAAAAAAATATGACGAAATGCAGCTTCGAACGCTGCAGGACTGGATCGTGCGTCGCCAGCTTATTGGCGTGGATGGCGTGGCAGAAGTAAGCAGCTTTGGCGGAAAATTAAAGCAATATGAAATCGCTGTAAATTCAAATAAACTTCAGTCGTATAATATTAGCATTAACGATGTTTTTACAGCACTTGAAAAAAACAATCAGAATACCGGTGGAGCTTATATTGAAAAAGGGCCCACTGTGTTGTTTATCAGAAGTGAAGGCTTAATTGGTAGCAAAGAAGATATTGAAAACACAGTTGTATTTTCTCTGGAGGAAGGAAGGCCTGTGTTCATTAAGGATATAGCCGAAGTAAACATTGGTTACGCTACCCGTTACGGCGCCTTGTGTTATAACAATGAGGGCGAAGTTGCAGGTGGAATTGTAATGATGCTGAAGGGCGCAAACAGCAGTAAGGTAATTAAAAACGTGAAGGAACGCATAGCGCAAATTCAGAAAACATTACCCAAGGGAGTTGTAATAGAACCTTTTCTTGATAGAACAAAAATGGTAAACAATGCTATCAGTACTGTAGAAACTAACCTTATTGAAGGAGCGCTGATTGTAGTATTTATATTGGTATTGTTTCTTGGCAATGTAAGAGCGGGGCTCCTTGTTGCTTCGGTAATTCCTCTCGCAATGCTCTTTGCAATTATTATGATGAATACGTTTGGTGTAAGCGGAAACTTAATGAGCCTGGGTGCATTGGATTTCGGCTTAATAGTTGACGGCGCAGTTATAATTGTGGAGGCTGTGATGCACCAGCTACATGGCAGATCATTCGCAAAAATAAACCAGCTTTCACAAAACGAAATGGACACACAGGTAAAAAGCTCAGCCGGTAAAATGATGAACAGCGCGGTATTTGGCCAAGTAATTATTCTTATTGTTTACCTCCCTATATTTACTCTCCAGGGCATAGAAGGCAAAATGTTTAAACCAATGGCCCAAACTGTGGCATTCGCCCTCATGGGCGCCTTTATCCTCTCGCTTACTTACATTCCAATGATGAGTTCGGTTCTGTTAAGTAAAAAAATTAAACACAAAGCAAATTTCTCTGACAGAATCATGCTTAAAATTGAAAATCTGTACCTGAAGTTTTTAAAAACTGTATTGCGCTATCGCAAAATTGTACTGGCCACTGTAATTACACTTTTTGTTTCAGCCATTGTTGTTCTTTTATTTTTAGGGGGGGAATTTATACCCGAACTGGAAGAAGGAGACTTTGCGGTTGAAACACGCGTACTAACTGGCAGTAATCTTAACACTACTATTGACTACACACAAAAGGCTGCCGGAATTCTAAAAGCAAAATTTCCGGAGGTGGAAAAAGTAGTTACAAAAATAGGAAGCGGAGAAGTGCCCACAGATCCTATGCCAATGGAAGCAAGTGACATGATGGTGATATTAAAGGATAAGAAAGAGTGGACTTCCGCCAAAACATTTAATGAACTTGAAAATAAGATGACGGAAGCTTTGGCCGAAGTTCCCGGAATAAGCACTGGCTTTCAGTTTCCCGTGCAGATGCGGTTTAATGAGTTAATGACCGGCGCAAGGCAAGACGTTGTTTGCAAAATATTCGGAGAAAATCTGGATACCCTGCTCATGTATGCTCAAACATTAGGAAAACTCATAACCACAGTAAAAGGTACAGGAGATTTATACATTGAACCTGTTTCAGGTATGCCGCAGGTAATTATTTCGTATAACAGAGGCGCAATAGCAAGACATAATTTAAGCATCGAGCACATTAACAGAGTTGTAAACACCGCGTTCGCCGGGCAAAGCTCAGGAGTAGTTTTTGAGGGAGAAAAAAGATTTGATTTGGTTGTACGGCTTCAAAATACCGCACGCAGTACGTTTCAGGATGTAAGAAACCTGTTAATACCTACCAGTCAGGGCACTTATATTCCGCTTTACCAGTTAGCCGATGTGCAAATAAAAAACGGACCAAACCAGATTCAGCGCGAAGATGCGAAACGCAGAATTGTAGTTGGCTTTAACGTGAAAGAAGGCGATGTACAAAGTATAGTAACAGAGTTACAGGATAAAGTTAACAAGGCAATGGTATTTCCGGCGGGGTATTACATAACCTATGGCGGAGCTTTTGAAAATCTTAACGCTGCAAAAGACCGATTGATGATAGCAGTTCCCGTGGCAATGACATTAATATTTTTATTATTGTTCTTTGCATTTAATTCAATAAAACAAGGTCTGCTCATCTACTCAGCAATTCCTTTATCGGCAATCGGCGGAATTTTCTTTCTCGCTTTAAGAGGCATGCCATTTAGCATCAGTGCAGGCGTGGGTTTTATAGCACTGTTTGGTGTAGCCGTATTAAACGGTATTGTTTTGGTTGCAGAATTTAACCGACTGAAAGCTTCGGGTATAACAAGCATTAACCGTATTGTTATCACCGGTACAAAAACGCGGTTAAGACCTGTATTAATGACGGCCTTTGTTGCATCATTAGGTTTTTTACCAATGGCATTAAGTAACGGTTCGGGCGCTGAAGTACAAAGACCACTGGCAACTGTTGTAATTGGTGGTTTAATGATAGCTACTTTTCTTACTCTTTTTGTATTGCCAATTCTTTATTGCCTCATAGAAAGAAGTGGTAAAATGCCATTAGCGGGAAAAGCAGGAGCGATAACAATCCTTTTAATTTTCCTTTTCAATCAACATGGTGCTGCGCAGAATATTTCATTGAAAGCCGCTATTGATTCAGCATTAAAAAACAATCTGAAAATTAAAAATGAAAGATTGAAAGCGGAGTATCAGCAAAAACTCATAGGTTCCTATGCTAACATTCCTCAAACCAATGTTACAGGAGAAGCCGGACAAATAAACAGTTATTATGCTGATACCCGTTTTGTAATATCCCAATCCATCAATTTTCCAACCGTTTATTCTAATCAGAAAAAAGTATTAAAGGAAGAATGGAAAGTTTCCTCAATATCATTGGCTCTGAATGAGGCTGAATTAAAAAGAAGCGTTTCCATTTTATTTAACGCAACTGCTTTACTGCGCGAAAAAGAAAAACTTCTTCTGAAAACGGATTCAATGTATTTTAACTTTGAGAAAAGAGCGGAACTCCGTTTTGAAAAAGGAGAAACAAATATTCTTGAAAAACTTTCCGCACAAACCCAAAGAAACAGTATTCAATTGCAATTAAAAACTTTGCAGAATGAAATTGAAATACTAAAAATGCAATTACAGATTGCAATGAATACCGCTGTTGTTTACGATCCGGAAATTAATTCTTTAAAATTGGAATTGAATTTAAAAGCTGATTCTTCTGTATCAAACGATCATCCGTTCATACAGCAATCGTTACAACAGAAGTCGGTTGCAAAAGCACAGTTTAATTTAGAAAAATCAAAGCTAATGCCTGAACTTAATTTTGGTTATTCCAACATGAGTATTCGCGGTACCGGCGCTGACAATATTGTATACGATGCCTCACAACGCTTTAGTTCGGCCCAGATTGGATTAGGAATTCCATTATTTTTTGGCTCGCAAAAAGCAAGGATTAAAGCTTCAAAAACCAATGTTTTAATAGCTGAAACAGCCTACTCGCAAAAGATGCTTGAAATGCAAACCCAACTGAAAGCGGCTTTCTTTCAATACAGGAATAATCTGGAAGTGGTTAACAATTACGAAAAAGTACAGCTCCAGAACGCAAAAACAATAACTGAAACGTCTAACAAGCAATTACAAAATGGCGAGATTAATTACATGGACTGGATAATATTAAACAATCAATCAGTAATTATTCAAAGCAATTATATTGATGCTCTAAAGACATTAAATGAAAATATTATTTTAATTAATTATTTAATCAATAAATAACAATGAAATTTTTAACCTCCATAACACTTTTATTTTTACTAACAGCTTGCGGTAATCCGGAAAATAAAAAAGAAACGGAAGCACCAGTGGTTGAAGAAAATACCGTTACGTTAACCGAATCGCAATTAAAAACGGCGGGCATTACTCTTAGGAAACTTGAAAAGAAGAATATCCCGACTATAATTAAAGTAAATGGTAAAATAGACGTACCACCTCAAAACATGGTTTCAATATCCATGCCTTTAGGAGGATATTTGAAATTCACTAAACTGCTTCCTGGCATGCACGTAAATAAAGGTGAAGTAATCGCGATATTAGAAGATCAGCAATACATTCAATTGCAGCAGGATTATCTTATAACCAAGGCAAAGCTTGCCAATGCTGAAGCTGAGTATGAAAGACAAAAAAGTTTAAACGAATCAAAGGCAAGCAGCGACAAGGTTTTACAACAGGCTAAAGCGGAATATCAATCATTTAAAATTTCGGTAAACGCTTTAGGAGAGAAATTAAAATTGATTAATATAAATCCTGAATCGCTCACAGAAAACAATCTTTCAAAAAACGTGAATATATATTCACCAATTGAAGGTTTTGTATCAAGCGTAAATGTAAATGTTGGAAAATACGTTACGCCTACCGATGTATTGTTTGAACTGGTTAATCCAAACGATATTCATTTAAACCTGTATGTTTTTGAAAAGGATCTCCCGCTGCTTTCCATTGGTCAGGAATTAATTTCCTATGCGAATAACGAACCGGATAAAAAGTACAAATGCGAAATTATATTAATAAGCAGAAGTATTAATCCTGACGGTACAATTGAAGTTCATTGCCACTTCGAAAATTATGATAAATCACTTGCTCCCGGCATGTATATGAATGCCGAAATCGAAGTAAAGAACACCAATGCGTATTTTATAGCTGATGATGCTATTGTTAATTTTGACGGAAAAAATTACCTGTTTGTTTCAACCGGAAAAAATCAATTTAAAATGACCCCGGCGGAAACAGGAATAAGCAGTAAAGGATTTACGGAAATAAAAAACATTCAACAGTTTGATGGAAAACAAATTGTAGAAAAAGGAGCGTATAATCTTTTAATGAGTTTGAAAAATAAGAGTGAGTAGCCCTCAGAGCAATTCCAAATATTTTTACCATCAAGGTGTTTCAAACTCATGAGATAAATAGAATTGTGTACTAAATGCGACTATCCAAGAAACAAAAAATCCGCAAACAACTGTTTATTAATGTGTCTGCGGATTATTTAAGCGGAGGCTGAGGGATTATTTGCATGATCCCTAAACTCCCGGAGTCACAATGCAAAAGAATTTATTTTATTAAACTTAATCTTTAACGATAAGTCTTTTTGTCATTTTACCTGAGTCTGTTTCAATATTAAGAAGGTATAATCCGGTTAACAGGCCCGAAATATCAACACCTCTTGTTACATTTTCCTTTAGCAATACTTTTCCTGTTACATCACAAATTTCAACACTTAACATGTGATCGACACCAGTCTCAATACTAATCCAGTCTTTAGCAGGATTCGGATAAATCAACAAATGTTCTGTTTTATTACTTAGATCATTTACACCAGTCGTTAATGCTGACTGTGTTGCATTAAAAGCAAAATAAGTACTTGTGGTAGTTCCAGATGTTGATGTCTCATATTTGAACTCTGCTATTGGAAACTTGTTAGAGCTATGGTAGAAGCTATATCTTTTTTCAGAATATGTATCCGTTGCACCAATTGAAATCGAAATATTACTAACAACCATTAAGCAATTTGAAAATGTATTTCCACCAGGTAAAATAACGGTTCCTGAGCCAGCAGCATTAGTTGTAATTGTTCCATTCCAGTTTATAGACATAGTTCCACTAGTCATTGTGCCAGAAAGAGGATCGGCATTTACACTACCGTAAGAGATAGGCCATGCAGCCATGATAGCTGTATTAGATAAATTGAGTGTTGTTGGACCGTTGCTATCATAGAAACCCTGAAACTCAAAGTTTGCTCCGGAGGTATTATAGTAACCAGTTTCAGAACCCCCTTTAATTTCCGCAAGAGTGGAAGTAGGAAAAAAGCTATAGCCGGCAGTACTTGATGAGTTGGTATAAGTAACAACTTCTGTAAAAGAAGTGGCTGTTAAATTGTTAAAATTCCACGTTTGTCCCGTTCCTGTATTTTTAGATACTACGGTTGTGGAATCAAATTTTTTTGTTGTCCAGCTATCACCCGCGATAGGTTCATTTGCTGCCTTTGTGAGGATTAATTGTGCTTGAATTCCGCTTTGTATTGCCAGAATTGCTAAACAGGTTAGATAGATTTTTTTCATAGTTTTATGCTTTAAGTTGTTTTATGGCTCAAAACTATCAGGATGGTTAATTTCTTCTACTGAATTCCATCATAGAAATTATTGATATTAATCAGTTTGAAAAAAAGCCAATCCTTTCAAATGGGTTTTAAATTTGACTCAATAAAACTTAAAGAGCGGAAACTGAGGGATTAACTCCGTTGATCCCTCGCTACCTGACTGAGTCGAAATGCAAAAGGCGATTCGCAAAGCGAATCTTTTTTTGAATTTTATTCTGCTTTTGAAAGCAAAGCTTTTCAACGCTTCATAAAACTCAAAAAGCGCCTTTCAGGCGCCTTTTGCATTTATCAGCGGAGACTGAGGGATTCGAACCCTCGATACACTTACGCGTATACAAACTTTCCAGGCTTGCTCGTTCGACCACTCTGACAAGTCTCCAAAATAGAACTGTAAATTTACGATTTTTTCAGGCTGTTACCAGTCTTCGGTTGGGGTTTCAGTAGATAATTTTGTCATTCCCTCTTTCAGATCATTTACCACAAGGCCTGCATTTTTCATTGCTTCGCCCTTCAGCTTTTTCCAGGTAAGGTCTGGCATTATCATGCTTCCACACTCCGGTACTATATTATCAATGCTTCCCGCACTGGCTTTACCATTAGTGCTTGTATGTTTGATGTGGGTTATCGTATAACGGTATTTGCTGTCCTTACACTCAACAATCACTTTCATTTGTATTTTTCCGGTATAATCGCACTGAGGATTTAATTCTTTGGGCCTCACGCCAAAGCTTACAATACATTCTGCCTTTGATCCCGCTGATACACCAGCTGTTTTTTTGAATTTAGAATTCTCAAGCTTCACCCAGTTAACCGCGCGTTTTACTAATTCTGCCGCAGGAACAGAATCAGTTGTAACCACCTCTGTTATTTTAGTCTCCTCAGAATTTTTTGAAACTTCGCTTTCCGCACTTGCTTGCGCTTTCGAGGAATTATAACTCGAAAACAACAGTATAATAAATGCTATTCTAATTAATTGATTCATATTTCTACCATTCATCTTTATCACTTGCCACCTCTTCCTTCATTTTTTCCTTAAGATCCTCAATCACTAATTGCGCACCTGCAATCGCTTCTGATTTTATGTGCTTCCAGGTACGATCATTCATAACCATTGAGCCACACTCAGGCACAATAGCGTAAACATCTCCGCCTGACATTCCCTGTTTATTAGCTTTGTGTTTCAGGTTTTTTACAGTGTAACGATACTTGCCTTCTTTTGCTTCAATAAGAACTTCCATTGTAATTTTTCCATCAACATCATTCTCGGGATTTAATACTTTTTGTTTGAAGGGAAATGTTACCAAACATGAAACTGTTTTGCCGGAGTTTGCTCCATTTGATTTTGTAAACTTTGTAGTTTTTAAGGAATACCAGTTCTGCGCTCTTTTTACAATCTCTCCTGAAGGAGCAGGCATCATTGGACTAAGCGTATCCGGAGCCGGTTCCACAGGTACTTCCACGTGTTTCTTTTTCTTTCCTTTCTTGTGTGTTTCTTCTACCGGAGGTGAAGTTGGCGGAGCCTTTGGTGCAAATTTTGAACGGTCAACTTCAAGAGCAACTACATCCCTGAACATTTTTGAAGGATCTTCTTTCTCCTGCGAGAAAACAAAACGCGGAGCCGCGAGTAAAACAATCAGAATTAAAAGCTGTTTCATCATATTTTTCTTTAATAAATATTGGGATATTTCTGTGGGTTTACCTCATTCATCAGACGGTAAACAAAATCAAAAACATCATCGGAATTAGGTTTGCTGAAATAATCACCATCGCTTCCATAAGCGGGACGATGTTCCTTTGAAGCAATTGTTACAGGAGCCGAATCCAGATATTTATATCCACCCTGCTCTTCAACAATCTTTTGTAAAATGTAAGCGCTTGCGCCACCCGGTACATCTTCATCAAGAACTACAAGCCTGTTTGTTTTCTTAACGGATTCAACAAGGCTTTGCTTGATATCAAAAGGAAGTAAAGTTTGAACATCTATCAGCTCAACAGAAACACCAAACTTTTCAAGATTACGGATTGCTTCCTGCGCTACACGAACACTACTGCCGTAAGTTACCAGAGTTACATCCGTTCCTTCGGTTAATACTTCAGGAATTCCAAGTGCAACTTTATACTCACCAAAATTTGCCGGTTGCTTTTCTTTTAGCCTGTATCCGTTTAATGGTTCAATGATTAAAGCAGGTTCATCCGCTTCCAATAAAGTATTATAAAAACCTGAAGCAATGGTCATGTTTCTCGGCACGCACACGTTTATTCCGCGACAAGCATGAACGATCATTCCCATTGGCGAACCGCTATGCCACACGCCTTCAAGCCTATGGCCACGTGTACGAATAAGTACCGGTGCTTTTTGCATTCCTTTTGTACGCCATTGAACAGTTGCAAGATCATCACTCATAAGCTGTAAAGCGTAAAGTAAATAATCCAGATATTGAATTTCAGCGATCGGGCGGATACCACGCATTGCAAGGCCTATAGCCTGTCCCATAATGGTTGCTTCACGGATTCCGGTATCAAAAACTCGGTGCTCTCCATATTTCGCCTGCAAGCCTTCAAGTCCCTGATTAACCCCTCCAATCTTTCCTGAATCCTCTCCAAAAATCACAACTTCAGGATATTTTTTCAAAATAGCGTCAAAATTATCTCTTAAAATTTCGCGGCCATCAACCATTTTTTCATCTGAATAAGCAACCGGATTTAACGAAACATTCTGCACCTGGAATTGCGACTGAGAATATAAATAAGAACTGTAACGTTCTTCGTTTTCCAGTCTTGCAATTCGCAACCAGTCAATCAGTTTTTGTCTTCCTTCAGAGGAGTTATTTACAGAAAGACGCAACACCTGTTTAACTGCTGTGTGAATATCCCTGCGAATTGGTTCTTTGATTGATTGCAATTCTTTTTTTACCGCAAGAACATCTTCGGAACCAATTTCATCGAAATAACCGCACACTTCAGTTACCTCAGCTTTAATAGGCTGCAGATATTCATTCCATGCAGTGTTCTTCGCGTTCCTTACTGCTTCTTTTGCTTCTTCTTCAATCGCATTCAACTCCTCTTCACTTGCAAGGGCATTCTGAATAATCCATTCGCGCATTTTTTTAATGCCATCAAAATCCAGTTCCCACTGCAAGCGTTCTTTGCTTTTATACCTTTCATGCGAACCGCTTGTACTGTGTCCCTGAGGTTGCGTTACTTCTTCCACATGAACCAGTACAGGAACATGTTCTTCACGGCATAGTTTTACGGCCTTTTCATACGTCTCACACAAATGAGCGTAATCCCAGCCTTTAGTTTTAAATATTTCGTAGCCTTTCCCCCCATTCTCACGTTGAAAACCTTTCAGTACTTCGCTGATACTCTCTTTGGTTGTCTGATATTTTTTAGGAACAGAGATCCCATGACCATCATCCCAAACGCTTACGAGCATTGGAACCTGAAGTACACCTGCCGCATTGATAGTTTCCCAGAAAAGACCTTCGCTGGTTGAAGCATCTCCTATTGTACCAAAAGCTATCTCATTTCCTTTGTTGCTAAACTTTGTAAAAGGTCCATCCTGAAGCTCTTTATTGATTCTGTAAAAATGTGACGCATACGCCAAACCAAGCAAGCGCGGCATTTGCGATCCTGTTGGAGAAATATCACTGCTTGAATTTTTTTGATCAACGAGCGATTTAAAAGTTCCATCGGCGTTTAGGCTGTGTGTTCCAAAATGGCCCCCCATTTGCCTTCCGGCACTCATTGGCTCATAAGACAGATCTGTATGGGCATATAACCCGGCGAACCATTGCTCAAGGTTAAGCAAACCGCTCGCGAACATAAATGTTTGATCGCGGTAGTATCCGCTTCTGAAATCGCCATTGCGAAACACTTTACTTAGCGCTATCTGCGCCACTTCCTTGCCATCTCCAAAGATGCCAAATTTAGCCTTGCCCGTTAAAACTTCTTTTCTTCCAAGTAAACTTGCCTGACGGCTTTCGTTTGCCAATCTGAAATCTTTCAGAACGATTTTTTTAAAATCATCGAAACTTAAATTGCCCGCTTTAGTGGCGCTATCCTGTTTTCCCATAGTAAACCCTAATCATACAAATATAATAGATTGGGGCAAATCAGGAAAATAATTAAACAAATTATATTTTTGAAAGAAATCTTTTTTTTTATACCTTGTAATACTGCCATTTCCCAACTGGTTTGGGGATTCCCTGATCTTTTCACAAATTAGTTTTACCATTTATAACAATATTTTGTTCCGTAATCCTATTTCCAATATTTTAGGTTCATGAAAAATTTATTACCACTCTTTTTTATCGTGTTTTCTCTTTCGGGGGTTGGACAAATAAAAACAAATCCTTACTGGCAGGAACTAAAAACGGACAACCAGAAGGTGAAAAAAGATGTAATTAATGACGGATACGAAGCGATTGCCGCTATGCACAATGCCTACGCCGGAGGCAAATGGTACAAAAACTTTACATTTAGCCAGGAAACAAAATTTTATAAAGAAGGTAAATACGAAAAAACCGAAATCTGGCATGAAGCGAGCTGTTCTCCCGGAAAATTGCTAATAAAATTCAATTCAAAAGATTCGAAGAACGGTGTGGTTTTTGAGAATTACATGGTTCACGCGTTCAAAGAAAATGAAAAACCTGTCCACAAACCTATGGTGCATGACCTGTTACTAGCGGCATTTGACGTTTATTTTTTAAAACAGGAGGAAACCTATCGCATGTTTGACTCTTTGGGTTATAATCTCAAACTGGTTAGAGAGGATGTTTATGCAGAAAGAAAAGTGCTGGTTATTGGAGCTCCTGAAAATGACTCTTTATCAAATCAGATTTGGATTGATAAAGAACGCTTTTATTTGCACCGGCTCATATACAAACAGGGCAAAGCTATTCGGGATGTAGTTTTGACGGATTATGTTCAAATGCCCGCGTCATCAAAAAAAGAAAAGTACTGGGTAGCAACAAAAGTGGTTTTTAAGGTCAATGGGCAACTTAACATGGAAGAAAAATATTACGACATCAAATTCCCGAAAGAATTAAGTAATGATCTTTTTGATCCGGAAAAATTCAATGAAACAAAGCTGGAATAGGTCCTTGTGTTACCTAGTTAACCCTCAAAAAGTAATTTTGTAGTGTATACCCATCAGCCACTTTTTCTTAGTCAAATCCTTGGACTCTGCTTAAGATAAAGGGCGACTCGTTAGAAGTTGAGCTTCAAAATTGTTTCTTTTATTTTTTACTTTTCCTTAGATGAAAAGTAAACAAAAATCAAGCGTTTCGATCCTTCAGCCCACACTTAATTTTCTTGCCCTGTTTTAATCCGCAATTTTACCTATCAAAATTCCGGTAAAGGCACAGGAATTAGGGTTTTCACCTAATTTTTAAAGTATAATCTTTCACACCGCGTAACTTTATATTGTATTACAATGATAAATGAAATTTACGATTAATATTTTGATTCTACTTTGGATGTGCTTATTCGCAAGCTGCCAGAAAAAAAACATGAGTCATAACGTTTATTTTTATAGCAGTAAGTACGATCCTTATACGCAACTCACTCTTCTTATCAATGACAGAGAGAGAGGAGGCGTTCCTTATTCGGGAGAAAAAATAACTTTTGAAAACGATTCGCTTGACGCTAAAACAATAATGATTCCTTTAAGAATCGATCAACATCCCATAGCCTTAAAAGATCAATATGGTTACATTAAAACCGATGGAATACTTAAAGTTAAACGCAAATCTCACTCATCAAGTACTACGATTGGGGTTATTTCAACATTATCAAAAGGCAATGATATTATTGTTGAGTTCTCGTATAATTAATCCGCTAAAACCCCAAATTTTCCTTTGTGAAAATCATTATACGCCTGCCTTATTTCCTGTTCAGTATTCATCAAAAACGGACCATAAGGCACTATTGGTTCGTCGATAGGATCTCCGCTCATCAATAACAAAATTGCATCTTCCTTAGCTTCGATTTCTATTTCAGTTCCATAGTTTTCAAACAGCACAAACGTATCAGTTTCAGCTTCCCTATCATTTACTTTTGCTTTTCCTTCAATTACAATTATCCCTGTGTTATAATCGTCCGGCAATTCCAAACTTATTTTTCCGCCTTTATTAAGCCGTATATTATACAAGTGCATAGAGGTAAATGTTTCAGCTGGTCCTTTTACCCCTTTGAATTCGCCCGCCACTACCTCAACAGTTCCCGCTTTATCAGGCAATTCATATTTTCCCAATTGTTCCCGGGTAAAACCCTGATATTTTGGCCTGGTCATTTTATACTTAGAGGGAAGATTTACCCAAAGCTGTACCATTTGAAACAATCCCCCTTTTTTACTGAATTCCTTTTCATGATACTCCTTGTGCAATACACCGCTGGCTGCAGTCATCCACTGAACGCCACCTTCTTCTATTACTCCGCTGTTGCCAGAACTGTCATGATGCGCTACCTTACCATAATAAGCAAGCGTTACCGTTTCAAATCCCCGGTGAGGGTGTACACCCACTCCTCTTTGCTTCTCCGAAGGAGGAAATTCAACTTTCGATCCATAATCCACTAAAAAAAACGGGCTCATTCTTTTTAAATCTGTTGTGGTTCCCGGAAAAAAATTATGAACCCTGAACCCATCACCAACCATATGTGGGGCCGGTGGATTTATTATTTTATCAATACTTCGTTTCATTGTTTTTAATATGAGCAAAGTTAATATTATACCATAAGGCAAAATTGCAGCCTGTTTGTACTTACGTTAATTAAATAAAAACGGGTAATATCTGCCACACTAACAGAGGCTTGTTTTTAGAGGTTAACAGCTGAATGAAAAAAGCTTTAATTGTACTCATTTTACTAATTATTTTTTCTTTTAAACAAAAAGATAATCCTGTCTGCATCGAAGTAAAACTGCATGAAAAAGCAAATTTCCCCGTGGGTGTTGCAATTAATGTGGAAAAATTAAAAACTGAAGAAAATTACCGGGGAATTGTCCTTTCACAGTTTAACAGTATTACTGCAGAAAAAATTATGAAGGCCGAGTATATTCATCCAGAAAAAAACAGTTATAACTTTTCAGAAACGGACCATCTGATAGAATTTTGCAAATACAAAAATAAACGGTTGCACGGACATACATTGGTATGGCATAAATCGCTTCCGGCATGGATGGAAAATTTCAAAGGGAGTAAAGAAGAATGGGAGGCACTTTTAAAAGATCACATACAAACTATCATTAATCATTGCAAGGGATATGTAAAAAGCTGGGATGTTGTTAATGAAGCGTTTAATAACGATGGCTCCCTAAGAAAAAACATCTGGTTGAAAAACATTGGTGAGTCCTATATTGAAAAAGCTTATACTTATGCGCGTCAGGCCGATTCAACCGCGATACTCTTTTACAATGATCATTCCCTTGAAAACTATGGCACCAAATTACAGGCCGTTCTTAAATTTCTTGGCAAGTTAAAATCAAAAGGAGTTAAAATAGATGGAATAGGAATGCAAATGCATGTTACCATTGATTACCCCTACATAAGCGACATCAATCAGGCTGCAATAAACATACAGGAGGAAGGTTATCTTGTCCACTATTCTGAATTGGATGTTTCATTAATAACAGGACATAATTTTTTTTCAAATAAAAGCCGCCTGTTAAAACTACAAAAAGACAGAACAGAATTAATTGTGGAAGGATATATGAAGTTAAATTCTGAAAACAGGTTCGGAATAACCTTTTGGGGTGTATCAGATAATGATTCGTGGTTAACAGAAAACAGGAGCAGGGCCTGTCCACTTCTATATGATGTTAACTATAAAGTTAAGCCTGCTTATTGTGGCTTTTTGGAAGCGCTGAACAAATAATTAGTCAAACCTCTAAAGTCTTCTTATTTTCTCTTTTACTTTTCCTTAGATGAAAAGTAAACAAAAATCAAGACCCGTCGATCTTTTATTGCGCTCTTGATTTTTCTTGAAAGTGAAGCAAAGTAAAAAAATTTTGACCCCTTGAGAATATCAAGCCTGTCAAAAATTTTAAACGCAAGCGCCTTTGCTGACTTTCTAACGAAAAATCAATTCACTCCTGCGCACGCTCAGCGAAGGGCCAACCCAACCGCACCTAAAGGCATTGGAAAAATTAATTCTCGATCAACCAACCTTGTTGGAACATTAGCTAACCAACTCCGAAATCTGTCGGGTTTTCAGTCATAATAGCCGATTTTCGGTAAATTTTACCCTTGTTTTTTAGAAGAAACCATGTATAAATCAGGCATTCAGAGTATTTGAGGGAGGACTAAATACCTTATTATATTTTAAGTTCTTTTGCGTGTCTTGATGATTTACTAGGATTCCACGGATCATCATAAGATTTTTTAAAGAAAAACTCGCTGAAATATGCAATTGTTCTAACTACCCTTAAATAATAACCAAAATAAAAAACCATACAGGGCATGTAGATTAAAAAATAAGTTATTGATTCATTTTTACGGTCTCTGAACATTGAAAAGCAGATATACTTTAGATAGTTGGAACAGGTGTACAATATAATATTGAATGGAATGATAAACCCGATTAGTGAGGTGAAATTTATTACCATGTCAATGATATAAACCCACCATTTAATATTAAGCACTATATTGTAAGTGATGTTTTCAAAGGATGAAATAAAATTGGCCCAGTTAAATAGTTCGTTGGGATAAAAAACGTCTTTGTGTTTTCGCACCCGAAATCGTATGATAGATTTATCCCATCTCAAACGCTGTTTGGTAAGTTTCCTGTATGTATCCGGAACGCTTGTCTGACAAACAGCATCAGGCTCAAATCCTATTTTATATCCAAGCTTACGTAACTTTAAAGTTATATCTCCGTCCAGTCCCGGGCCTATATCCCAACCCACTACACGGTCAAGCGCGTCTTTTCTGAAAGCGCCAAAAGCTCCTGAAATTACCCTGTATAACCCAAGATAGCTTGTAGTGATCCTGCCCGCAGAAATAGTATCAGCATATTCAATTGCCTGTAATGTTGTACAAAGATTGTCTTCATAGTTCCTCACCATAACATTACCACCAACCGCGCCAATCTGTTCATCCAGGTAAAAAGGAATTAAAATTTTTTCAATTGCATCGTTATCATAAGAACAATCCGCGTCTAAATGTATAATGATTTTGCCTCTTGAAAAACGGTAAGCGGTATTAGCGGCAGAAGCCTTACCTCCTCTAACCTCATTACGAATAAACAAATCAATCAGTCCGTTTTTTTCAAGACTCCGGCAAATTTTTTCGGTATCATCATCACTTCCGTCATCTACCACTATAAATTCAAAGTTGTTGTAGGTTTGCTCACGCATGGAAGAAACAAGTTTGAAAATATGCTTTCCCTCATTTTTTCCAGGGACAATAATTGATATTAAAGGTCTTTCAATATATAATTTTCTTCTGGCCTCTGCATAAAGATCTTTTTGCGCAATCCGTCGAATGCGCCATAAAATAAGCACCAGAAACTCAAATAAAAAAAACCTGGCAAATTCAAAAAAAACAAAAAACCAAAAAATCCGGAGAAGCTTTGATGGCCCAACCTGGTAGATATAATTAAAAAAATTATCTACGTATTCGAACATTATTGTTCTGCAAGTTGTTTTGTTATTTCCCTGAACTGAGGCTCGAATTGCTTATCAATTCGTAAACTTTCTACGCGGAATTTTGTTTTAAGTTCGAAATTATTAAAGTTGTTAGCCACCAGAACTTTTAGTTTCTGAAGCCCTTTAACAACTGCTTCCTCAGCTGTATTCATATCTGCATCGTTTATATTAATGCAAATGGTTGTATTATTCTGAAAAGAGATAATGTCGGCCGGCGTAATATTGTCACGTAATATCTGGGCAATATCCACCAGCAAAGCTTTTTCATTATTCTTTCCAATATTTTTAAATATCTCGTGAATATTTTCCAGCAGTATCACAGCAAAACACGATTTAAGCAGAGGGTTTGCCTTCATGCGTTGCCTTTCGTAATGAATAATAGTGCAGAATGTTTTAAAGTTAACTGTGTTTAACACGGAATTCTCCAGTTCAATGTCATCTTCCGAAATACCTGCTATAGCAGCGTTTCGTCCTTTTTTGGTGAGCTTAAACACATTAATATCTTTTGCCAGCAAATATTGTACTTCAACATCATTTTTACAGTGGAGACATCTTGCTTTTACCTTGTAATCCTGAAAAATTTCGTTACAGCTGAGACACTGATTAATTAAACTCGGCTTATCATAGTCTACCCCAATATGTCTCAAATTCTTTGAACATTTGGGGCAAGACAATGTTCCGTCGATTCTGTTTTTAAAATCTGAAATAGGTCCGATATAACCACATGAAAAGTGATGCACGAGGTCTTCCGGCTTAAGCTGGGAAGACTGACAGGATGGACAAGTTTCACGCATTGAAACATGCGACGATTTGCATTGATTACATAAATAAATCCTGTCAAAATAATCAGGCCAAATATAATCTTCCTTTAATGCCCAATCCAGGATATCAAGTACCATAAACTCTTCGTACGTTTCAAAATTAACAGATACTACCGGATAGGTGAAACCAATAAAAGAAGCGGGATCGGGAATTGGGGCAAGCGTACGGGCTTCGCGTGTGTACAGATAATCAATTACTTTTTTAAATACCTGGACTTCGAAGGATTTACTTTCACTTTTATCGAGTTGTGCTGCAAGTTTTGATATTTCCTTAATGTCGTTTATCTTTTCCGATATCTGTTCAAAGGATAACAAAGTCCCGTCGGTGAGTTCGCTCAGTACATCATCAAAACTATCCCTGTAATTAATTAAAAAAACAGGCTTCAGATATATTTCACGTTGATTTGAAGCCCTTATCCTTCTCACAAGTAATTTAGCCTGTTGCACATCTCTCGCATTAATGATAGCGGCATCATGACCGGCAATTAAAGATGGATTTAGCGGACTGTCGTGATCATAGTAAAACAATGTGCATTCACCATACATAAAAACGTTATCCTGAAACGAAGCTTTCTTGTCACCTGTATATTGAGCAGCTTTATCCATTTAATTAAAAATAAATTTAGAAACAACAACGCCCATTTTGTGAAACGCACACCATTTCCTCGAATCCTCATGATTTAAAGGATACAGATCCACAGCAATTGTGCGGGTTGTTGGTTCATATTTTTTCTGAAACTCATCCGGCATGTTATAAGTTGCAATATAAAAACGCTTAACAATTCCCTTCGATTCGGTTCCATCAGGAAACTGAATTGTAAAGAGATCGCCAACTTTTATGTATTTCAGATCCTCCTGATAAAAAAATCCTTTAATGGTTGTTGGATATTGTTTATGAATTGATAAAACATCCTCAGATTTTAAATTCACTTCCTGTTCCTTTTTATGAATCCGTGTTACAATTCCTTCCATTGGCGCTTTAAAATATCGCGGTTCGCTTAAAAATTCTTCACTGTATATATTATATGTAACTCCATTGTTAGTGATATATCCATTTTCACCTCCAGACTTAAAAGAACTGTAATTTAATTTTGAACCGTTTGGAACCGATTTGATAAATGCACTCAATTCCAGATTTTCGGCGTTTAGTTTTTCATTTTCGGTATTTAATTTTAAGATTTCATTTTGAACCAAATCCAGCCGGGTGCGAGGCAAAGCATCCAGAATAACCTGGTTGGTTAAATTTTTTATTTCTTCCTGGTAACTTTTTATCAGTATATCGTTTTTATCAATTTCTACCTTATTAAGAGTAATTTTCTTTTTAAGATTAAAAATTTCCTTAAGAGCCCAGTTATCCTGTGAATTATAAGATTTAAGATTTACACCATGATCTGTATTTTCAAGATCATTTTTTAGCGAATTCGCATAGCAAAATAAAGTATCGCCCACTTTTACGCTATCACCTTCACTTACATAATGTTTTAAGATCCGCGCATCTTCTGTTAATCTTATATTAATAGCATCGATAAGAACCTGACCCTGCGCCGAAACAAACAGATTTTTAATAGTTAAATAATAAACCGCGAAAAACAAAAGTCCAGCCAGTAAAAGAAGGTACACTATTTTATCCCAGTTCTTTTTTTTAGGTTTGGTAACTTTTTCATTTACCACCCTTATTAAAGATTTATTTCTTTGAAAATCTACGCTTTTCATTTACCATTACCTTTCTCTAAATTCTTTTTGCTTTGTTTTATCAATTCGTCCAGATCATGATAAGCCACATCTTTAACTCCCAGTTGTAAAAACAATGCATCCATGCCCGCTTTATTTAAAAAATCATTCGTGCGAAGGGCGACAATCACTTTTTCTTTACCTAATGCTAATTCCTCTTTAATTTTTTCACTGATAAATGCAGGCTTCACATTTTCATAAGCCATAAGATAAATATGATCGCATTTTTCAAACAACACTTTCAAAACATCTTCCGAATAGTTTAACGGAATTGATACGGAAAGCTGCATTTTATGATTTTGAGTGAAAGCATGTGCCTTTGAAATAAGTTGAAGATATTTGGCAAAATAAGTTTCCTTATTCGTTTTAAAATCGGCAAAAGTGTGCGGTTCAACATCCAGATGAATTGCAGACATTTTTTTAAGATCAATTGCTTTGTCAAGGGAATCAAGATGCGAACCGATATCACCGTCCAACAGATTGTTATTGGAAATCATCAGCTCGTAATTAAACGTTGTATTTAACGAACTCATTTCATTTAACTGCTGAATACTGCCTTTACCTGCAGAAACGATAAGTGTATTAAAATTATTGAGCTTACAGTAATTTATGACTGCTGAAGGAGTGTTATCCTTAAAAACGTCGCTCCATATATACACGGCATTGACAGCTTTGAATTTTTTCTCCGTAAGATTCTTGTCATTAAACATCTCTACCTTCTCATATATATAAGGCTTAACTATTTGCGAAGTTTCAAGGGAAGGAAAATGCATTTTCAGTTCGTTAAGTATCCTGTACATATCCTGCTTTAAATCCAGCAACTCCACTACTGTGCTCCAGTAATCATCCAGAATAAGATTTGCAGTCAGAGGATTAAACTCAATGCTTCCGTAATTAAATTTAACCTGTTCGCTTCTTAATAATTCATCAAACAACTCACGCTTTTGCAATAAATTTCCATACTGCTTTTGCTTGTATTTAAATTCATACAAAGAATTAAGAATAACGTTTTGAGTATCCAATACATTATTTTGCGCAGTGCGTTCATTTAAAAGCATCGCGGTTAAAATATCTTTTTCCCTTTTGTTTTTTTGATTCAGAGCCAAAGGCATCGACAAGTTCACACCAACCGACAAAAAACTTCGGTTGCTAATTGCGCTGTTATAAACATCATAAAAATTATATTTTACGTTGGCATTAAGCGATAAATCGTTTAAAAAATAGTTTTGAGAACCCGCCACTTTAGTAGCATAATAAGAGGAAGAATCAACATTTCCTGAATTCACAAGCTTTTCGGTAACTTTATTATAATCGATGTCAAATGACGGTAAGTTAATTTTTTCAGGAGCCTTTAATTTTAAATTGGCATGCATCTCATTGTACCGTTCGTATACATTTAACTGGTAAACTATGTCGTTTAAGTGCTGGTGGATTTTGATATAATTTTCTTTACTGATTTGATTTAGCGACAGCAACTGACCGGAAACAAACAACAGGCTTTCGATTAATTCTTTCCGTTTTTTTAAGACATAAATTTTTTCTTCATTAAGAAGATAAACAATCAGATTAAAGTTATTTCTGGAAACTGCATTTGTAACGGCATTCTGGGCCTGCCATTCAAGGGCTTTTTGTTTATACTTAAGCTGTTTTAACTTAGAACGATTTTCATAAAGCCCTGCACGAAAAAAGTCCCACTGAATACCGGTTTGAAACCTTTGTCTGAAAACCACAATATCTTCAGGATCGGCAAAGGGTGATTGAAAATTCTTTTGATAACCTGCAATAAAATTAAAACCCGGATCATGCTTCAGAATAATTTGTTCCTGCAAGTTGATTTGTTTTTGAAGCGATACTTTTTTTAAAAGATTATTGCCGGCCGGATTTGAATTATAAAATAACTGAAGATCCGACATAGTATGAGTTGCCGGATTTACTAATTCACTAAATGAAACATTGTAATTTTTATTCCATACCGAGCTTAAATATTCAATATGAGCACTAACGATGGAATCTTTAGTTTGCGAAAAAAAAGTGAACCAACTAAAAAAAAGTAAACCGAATACTCCGAACCTGATATTTAATCTTTCTAACACCTTGGGGAAACGACGAAATTAAAAAATTTAACGACATAAACCAATTTAGATTACAGGTCAACTGTTAAAATTGCAGTTGCTTTCGATCCTTCTTAAAAAAAGATGTTTTTACCAATTAAATTTTAGCCCAATCATGCACACATCAAAAACGACAAACCCTTGTGCCGGTATTTCAATATCCTGAATTTACTGGAACTGCTTAACGTTTTTCGTACTGCTCTTCGTAGTATTTCGAGTAATTGCCTGATGTTACATTCTCAAGCCATTCTTCATTCTGCAAATACCAGTCAACCGTTTTTTCGAGACCCTGCTCAAAAGTAACCGATGGTACCCAGCCAAGATCGTTCTTCAATTTTGTAGCGTCAATGGCATAGCGAAGATCATGACCTGCCCTGTCTTTTACGAATGTAATAAGCTTTTCATTCGTTCCTTCGGCACGATTAAGTTTTTTATCCATTAGCCTGCAAAGCAAACGAATCACATCAATGTTTGTCCACTCATTATGGCCGCCAATGTTATAAGTGCTTCCATTTTTAGCTTTATGGAAAATAATATCAATCGCGCGCGCGTGATCAACCACATACAACCAGTCGCGAACGTTTTCGCCCTTTCCATAAATTGGCAGTGGTTTATTATTCTTAATGTTATTAATGCAAAGAGGGATTAACTTTTCAGGAAAATGATTTGGCCCGTAATTATTACTGCAATTTGAAATAACGCACGGTAAACCGTAAGTGTCATGATAAGCACGCACAAAATGATCGCTGCTGGCTTTTGAAGCTGAGTAAGGACTGTGCGGGTCATACGGTGTTTTCTCTGTAAACATTCCTGTTTCACCCAGGGCGCCGTAAACCTCATCAGTACTTACATGATAAAATTTCTGAAAAGGCGTGTTATCTTTTTTATAAAGCGCTTTTGCAGCATTTAATAAATTTACCGTGCCAATTACATTTGTCATTACAAACTCTAATGGATTGGTAATACTGCGGTCTACATGACTTTCGGCAGCAAGGTGTATAACAGCGTTATATTGTTCACGTTCAAATAAACTATTAATAAAAGGAGCATCAACAATATCACCTTTAATGAATTTATAATTAGGTTTATCCTCAATATCTGTAAGATTCGCGAGATTTCCCGCGTAGGTAAGTTTATCAAGATTATGAATTGTATAATTAGGATATTTGGTAACAAATAACCTTACAACATGCGATCCTATGAAGCCGGCGCCACCGGTGATAAGTATTTTCATCTTTTTAAATTTATTGTAAATTTAGGATAAAATAGAATGGTTTTGAAATAATTGACTTTGTAAAAGTTAAACAAATAAAAAAAGTGGCTAAACATAACCACTTTTAATTTTATTCATTTTCAAAAAAAACTATAAACTCCAGTAAGTAAGCCCGTTCAGCTTATTTTTATATAAACCCTTAACATCAACAACAACACCTTTTTTAGACAAGATTTTTTTGAAGAACTTTTCGTCGAGGGTCTTGTATTCTTTATGGTTAACCGCTACTATAACGCCATCATAACCTTTGCCAAGTTTATTTAAAGAAAAACCATATTCGTGTTTTAATTCGTCTGAATCGGCGTGTGGATCAACAATTTCAACTTTAACGCCAAAGGATTTTAGTTCCTTTACAATATCTGCCACTTTGCTATTGCGAATGTCGCTTACATCTTCCTTAAACGTAGCGCCCATAATAAGCACTTTAGACTTAGAAATATTTTTTCCAGCCGCTATTATTTTTTTAACGCATGTTTTCGCGACATAAAAGCCCATGCTGTCATTAACATAACGCCCACTGTTTATCACACGGGCGTGATATCCCATTTCCTCAGCCTTGTAAGTAAGATAATACGGATCTACGCCGATGCAATGCCCGCCAACCAGTCCCGGATAAAATTTCAGGAAATTCCATTTCGTTCCGGCTGCTTCAAGAACATCATATGTATTAATTCCAATGCGTGAAAATATAATTGACAATTCATTCATCAAGGCGATATTCACGTCGCGCTGAGTGTTTTCAATAATTTTTGCAGCTTCTGCTACTTTAATACTTGAAGCTTTATGTGTGCCTGGTTCTACAATAATTTCATAGGTTTTTGAAATAACATCCAAACTTTCCTTATCGCATCCACTTACGATTTTTAAAATCTTAGTAATGGTATGCTCTTTATCTCCGGGATTAATACGTTCAGGAGAATAACCTACTTTAAAATCTTTTACAAATTTTAAGCCGCTGTGCTGCTCCAATACAGGAATGCAATCGTCTTCTGTACAACCGGGATAAACCGTTGATTCGTAAACAACATAATCTCCTTTTTTCAGAACCTTTCCAACAGTAGTACTGGCACCAAGCAATGGCTTTAAATCCGGCAGATTATGTTCATCAATTGGAGTGGGAACAGCAATAATAAAAAAGTTAGCCTTCTTAAGATCTTCGAGCTTATGTGTAAAGGTAATATCCGAGTTTTTAAAATCGTCTTTGGATAACTCCTGGCTTGGATCGATGCCTTTTTTCATCATCGCCACACGCTTTTCATTAATGTCAAAGCCAATAACTTTTACTTTTTTAGCGAATGCCAGGGCAATTGGTAAACCTACGTAACCTAAACCGATTACAGCTATAGAGGCGTCTTTCTTTAAAATCTTGTCGTACAAGTTCATGAATCTTGGGGTTTTATTAATTTAAATTTTTGAGAACACCAGAAGGTCTAAGAGCATATATCCTTTCGATAATATCCACCACCTTTAATCCTTCAAGAGCATTGGTTGTTATTTTTGTTTTACCTGTAAGGGTGTCTACAACATTCTCAATCACGGCATGATGATTATTGGCGGAACCTTTATAAGCGCCATAATCGTTGGCAGGATTAGTTTCTGCAAGTTGCGGCATAGTGTAGTCTTTAATATGACAGGTTTCGATCTGGTCCATATACTGCCCGCCGACCTTAACACTGCCCTTACTGCCTACAATGGTTAACGAGGATTCAAGGTTTTTATCCCATACAGAGGTGGAATAATTAACGCAACCCATTCCTCCGTTCACAAAATCAAAACTTACAAAACCACTGTCTTCAAAATCAGTAGTGTTTTGATGATTAAAATCTGCGAACTTAGCCTGAATATTGGTTATATCACCAAATACCCAGTACATAATATCTATCCAGTGGCTAAACTGAGTAAATAAAGTTCCTCCATCAAGATCCTGAGTGCCCTTCCAGCCACCTTTCTTATAATATCTTTCATCTCGGTTCCAGTAGCAATTAAGCTGAACCATATAAATATCGCCTAATACTTTTTTGCTAATTATATCTTTAAGCCAAACGCTTGGTGGCGAATATCTGTTTTGCATTACACAAAAAACATTCTTGTGGTGTAGCAAGGCACTATGAATTATTTTTTCGCAATCTGCTTTGCTTAACGCCATTGGTTTTTCAACCACAACATGTTTGTCATGATCAAGCGCTGTGATGGCATGCATACTATGTAAGCCATTAGGGGTACAAACATTCACAACATCCACTTCAGGATGAGCCTTTAATAAGTCCTCCAAATTATTATAAAACTTTTCGCTTATGTTTTCTATACCTAACTTCTCTTTCGGCATGACGTCACAAACTGCAACAAGCTTGCAAGCGGGATTTCGCCGAATCATCTCTGCATGTCTTTTTCCTATATGACCCTGGCCAACAACGGCAAATTTTATTGTACTCATTTTTAACTGATCCTGCTTACTTTATTATTTTCCAGCCTGTATTTTTGGCCGCTTTCTTTACAAACTGCTATTCCTTCAGAATTAAATTCAAGGCGATGGCCAAACTCGCTCATCCAGCCGATTTGGCGTCCGGGATTACCAACAATCAACGCGTATTCGGGCACATGTTTAGTAACAACCGCACCCGCACCAATAAAAGCGAACTTTCCAATATCGTGACCACATACAATGGTGGCGTTAGCTCCTATTGACGCACCTTTACCTACGTGTGTTTTAGCGTATTCACTTTTTCTGTTAACCGCGCTTCTTGGATTAATTACGTTAGTAAAAACCATGCTTGGCCCCAGAAAAACATCATCATCACAAACAACACCTGTATAAATTGATACGTTATTCTGAACTTTTACATTATTACCCAAGCGTACATCAGGAGATACAACAACATTCTGCCCTATATTACAATTATTGCCAATGGTGCATCCAGGCATAATGTGTGAAAAATGCCAGATTTTAGTCCCCTCCCCTATCTTACAACCGTCATCGATTACAGCGCTGGAATGTGCGAAATAGTTTTTAGTATCACTCATAAAAATCCCTGCAAAAATAAGAAAAAACGTGGTCTGGCAAAATTGAATTGCAAGCTGTTAAGGCTTTAAAAGAATCATTTTAATATATTTGTCTGTTATATCAAGTACGTATGAATTTCAACTACAAAAATTACATTCCACACGCGGCCGCTGTGGTCATTTTCGCAATCATTACGCTTATTTACTTTAAACCTTTATTGGGTGGTAAAGAGTTACGCCAGGATGATATTTCGCGGCACAAGGGGATGAGTAAGGAAATTGCTGATTATCGCAACGTTAACCATTCCGAGCCTTTGTGGACAAATTCAATGTTTGGGGGAATGCCTGCGTACCAGATATCGACACTTTATCCGGGCAACTGGATTGGCAAGCTTGATAACGCTTTTAAACTTTTTATTCCGTTACCAGCCGGTTATCTCTTTCTTTACTGCCTTGGTTTTTTTATTCTCTTGCTCTGTTTTGAGGTAAATCCGTGGCTATCCCTGATAGGTGGTACAGCATACGGCTTAAGTTCTTATTTTTTAATTATTCTGGAAGCAGGGCATAACTCCAAAGCTAACGCCCTTGGTTACCTGCCAGCTTTAATTGGCGGTGTTGTTCTTTTATTCCGTGGCAAACACTGGCTTGGTTTGGCATTAACAACTCTGTTTACAGCAATGGAACTGAATTGTAATCACGTTCAGATCTCCTACTATGGTTACATTTTGCTGGCTTTTATAATTGCCGGATATTTTATCCAGGCTGTTAAGCAAAAACAATTCGGCAACTTTTTTAAAGCATTTGCCTTCTTTCTTATTGCATCAATGATAGGCGCACTTCCTAATGCTGGTAATCTTTTAACCACCAATGAATATGGGAAGTACAGTACGCGTGGAAAATCTGAATTAACCATTAATTACAACTCCATCAGAAGCGCCCGGTCAAACGCTATTTCTCTTGATGGAAAACCTCAAAGTGCCGGTGTTAACCAGGCTTTGGTTAACGCTGCTGTTAAGGAAGAACATCAGAAAAACACTACAAGCGGGCTTGATAAGGATTATGCAACCAACTGGAGTTACGGCATAGGTGAAACATTTACAATATTAATTCCTGATTTTAAAGGTGGGGCAAGTGCCGCAATTGGCAATGCAGATCCTAATGTGCTTAAAAAGGTTAATGCTGATTACCGCCAGCAGGTTGCATCCAGTAATGCCTATTTTGGTGATCAACCATTTACCAGTGGTCCGGTTTACATTGGTGCAATCATTGTGTTTCTTGCATTGCTTGGAATGTTTGTGATTAAGAATCCGATTAAATGGCCAATATTTTTAGGAACACTGCTTACCATTGCGCTTGCGTGGGGAAATAACTTTATGGCGCTTACCGATTTCTTTATGGATCATGTACCTGGGTACAATAAATTCAGAGCGGTATCAATGCTAATGGTAATTCCTGAGTTAACTTTTCCGCTACTTGCTGTTCTGGCAGTTAATGAACTACTAAAATACAAGAACTGGGGAGAAAAAGTTCGGTTGAGCTTACTGAAAAAAGAAATTTCGCTAAAAAAGCTTGTAATTATCAGCACTTCCGTTGTTGGTGGATTTTGTTTGCTGAGTTATTTGATGCCAGATATGTTTAACACATTTCATGCACAAAATGAGGAAGAACAATTGATAAGCGAATATGTGAGGGCAGGATATGGAACTGAAGAACAGGTGCGTACTGACATTGCTCAACTATTGCCTCAAATTGAAGTGGCACGTAAAGCTATTTTCAAAGCAGACGCGATACGTTCACTCATTTTTATTCTCTTATCATTTGGCGCGCTATACCTGTACTTTACAAACAAACTGAAAAGGGAATTACTTTTTGTTGCATTAGGTTTATTTATTTTAATTGATCTGTGGTCTGTTGACACCAGATATTTGAATGAAAAATCCTTTGTAACAAAAGAACAAAATCTTCAAAGTCTCGTAAGCAAGACCGCTGCAGATGATGAAATATTAAAGGATCCTGATCCGAATTACAGAGTATTAAACCTTACCACTAACACGTTTAACGACGCTTCAACATCTTATTATCACAAATCTATAGGAGGTTATCACGGAGCAAAGCTTAAAAAATACGCGGAGCTTATAGATTTTCATATTGATGAAGAAATAAGTTTTTTCTACAAAAACATTAATAAGGCCGCAGGAAATGACAGTTTGCTTCAGGAGCTTCTGAGCAGGCTTCATGTAATTAACATGCTTAATACAAAATACTTTATTATTCCTGCTGGTGGCGGCGAAGAAGGACGTTCCGCTATTCCTTTCAAAAACCCCCAGGCCTACGGAAATGCATGGTTTATAAAATCGTTAAGAACAGTGCAGGACGCGGATAGTGAAATAGTAGGATTGTATTACATCAATCCTAAAATTCAGGCAATACTAAAAGAAAAATACAAATCGGAACTTGGCTTAAAGAATAATTATAGTGGTGCTGGTTCAATTAAATTAACTTCCTATCAACCTAATCACCTTGTGTACGAAAGCGAATCTAACGAGGAGCAGTTTGCGGTATTTTCTGAGATTTATTATCCAAAAGGCTGGAATGCATACATTGATGGACAGTTAAAACCACACGCTAATGTTAATTATGTTTTACGTGGATTAAACATCCCTACCGGTAAGCATAAAATTGAATTTAAGTTTGAACCTGAAACATACAAAACCGGTAATACGATAGCAATGATTGGTTCAATACTATTGTTAATTATTGTAGGAGCAGGGATTTATTTACACAGGAGGAACAAAGTTATTGTTAGTTAAATTGAAATAAGATTTTAAAATTTAGATTTAAGATTTCAAAAACAAAGAGCTAACTTTAAACTAAGAAAATTAATAAATAAAAAATAATTAAAAACTTACGCAATGGCATTAGAAATTACAGACGCGAACTTTGAAGAATTAGTATTAAAGAGCGATAAACCGGTATTAATTGACTTTTGGGCTGAATGGTGCGGACCATGCAGAATGGTTGGACCAGTTGTAGAAGAGCTTGCAAAAGAATATGATGGAAAAGCAGTGGTTGGTAAAGTTAATGTTGACCAGAACTCAAACATTAGCATGAATTATGGTATTCGCAACATTCCTACATTATTATATTTCAAAAATGGCCAGGTTGTTGATAAGCAGGTAGGCGTTGTACCTAAAGCGGCGCTGGCTGCCAAGCTTGATGCTCAGTTAAAATAATAACTATTCAAATTATCTGAAAGCCGCTCATGAAGCGGCTTTTTTTATTGTCCCTGGATGAGTATTTGTTAACCCTCAAAAAGTAATTTAATAGTTTATTTTCTTTTTACTTTTCCTTAGATGAAAAGTAAACCAAAATCAAGGCCCGTTGATCTTTCCTGGCGCAGTTGATTTTTCGCCATTCTTTTTTCCTTGATGAAAAAAGAAGCAAAAAAATCAAGACTTCTGAAAAACAGCTTGAAATCTACAGACTATTTTACCCCGCAAACAAGGCGTGCGGCATTGATGCCTATGTTTAATAATTTATTTTACGCACGCTGACGTTTGCTTAGCGCAAGGCCTTCGCTTAAAATAGCCTTTGATTTGCTACGCTGTTTTTCAAATGTCGTTCTTGTCCCTCTCTGAATTTTCACGAAAAAATTAATTCACGCTACGCAGCCTCGGCGAAACGCCAGGCCACCGCTCTGAAATCTGCCAGAATAAAAGATAACAAATAGTTTTATTTAAATGTAAGCGTACGGACAAAAATCTGCAAACGAGTGCTGTTTACAAGGCACGGATTACCTTCCCTCAGGCGAACGCACAAATCCGCGCCAACGGGAGTGGAATTTACTATATTATAGAAATAATTAATTTCAGGTCTTAGGGTAAAAGTTCCTTGTTAATTACCAACTCGTTTTATTTGTAAGAATAGATAAATCACCTGGCAGATTTTAGATAAAGATATTTTATCATCTGAATGGCATTGATAAAGGTCGTTCGTGTAAGAAAACTTTATGAATTAGTGAATGTTTATTTTATTTACACAATGAAAAATACAATAATTTTTGGTTTTACGCTGCTGTTAGTTGCCTGCGGGCCTGGTGAAAAGGAGTTAAAATTGTACAACGACCAGAAAAGCGCGGTTGAATCTCAGATCAAGACTGTTCAGTCGGCCGAGCAATTATATACCGAATGTGTTAAAACTATGTCGCCCGATTCCTGTCAGGATCTTAAAAAAAAGTTTGAGATGGAAGTTACTTTTTTATCAAACGAGATTGATGCCTTGTCAAATTACGGAGGTGACGGTGCTATTAAAAATTCTCTGGAAGAAATTAAAAAATACAGGGATTTAAATAATGCTTTTGCTGAGAAGCTGAAATAAAGGTTACTAGCCTGAAACATTACCTGGGCCATATTATATTCCCTGGCCTATTTCGTTAAAAGGGATATTATGGCTAATTCCGATTTTGTTGGTCTTCATTTGACTCATTTACAAATTTGTAGGCGATAGATTTCGGTATAGCACAAACGCTTCAAACATTGGTTGTAATATTTACCAGATATTTTCAATTAATGAGTTTTATCTAAGCAAAAACCTTCTCAACAATAAAAATTGGATATTTGGATTTTTAGGGTTCATCGGCTTTCGTTGAGCTCTTTTTGTGAAAGCCTCGTCATGACGGAATCACTTCATCATTCTCCAAAATTAATTTTGTAGTTTATCTTCTTTTTTACTTTTCTTTAGATGAAAAGTAAACAATCCGCCGCAACGGATCAAGGCCGTCGATCTTTCTTAGCGCAGTTGATTTTTCGCCTTCCTTTTTTCCTTGATGAAAAAAGAAGCAAAAAAATCAAGACTTCTGAAAAACAGCTTGAAATCTACAGACTATTTTACCCCGCAAACAAGGCGTGCGCCATGGATGCCTATATTTAATAATTTGTTTACGCACGCTGACGTTTGCTTAGCGCAAGGCCACCGCTTAAAATAGTCTTTGATTTACTACGCTGTTTTTCAAATGTCGTTTCTACGGCCCGTACTTAATTTTTCCGGAAAATTCGAGCGACGTAAATATTTTGCGCTGTTAGAAATACAATATGCGCAAAATAAAAACGCAAGCGCCCTCGCTGAATTTTCACGGAAAAATTAATTCTCGCTAGCCATGCTCGGCGAAACGCCAGTCCACCGCTCTAAGATCTGTGAGATTTTAGTTCTTAACTAATTACTTCAAAAATTTTAAACGCAAGCGCCTTTGCTGACTTTCTATCGAAAAATCAATTCACTCTTGCGCATGCTCAACGACGGGCCAGGCAAACGCACACAAAAGAACAGGAAAATTAATTCTTGAACTATCATTTCGGTAAAACGCCAACCTGCCGATTTTAAAAATCAGTTGATTTTTTTTGTTAAAAAGAGTGCTTATGTCATTATGTCATATAGGAGTCATATATAACTCCTATAGGACTGGGGTATAACTGGGATAGGAAAGCTATAGAATATAGCAAGGCATTGGTGGCTTATGAGTGAACTTTAAAGTGAAGGATAAATATATAAGGCGGGGTGAAAGAGCTGCTGTCTAATAGCGATTTAACAATATAGCTATAAATTGTAGCCATAACCTGCTATGTTTCATACTAACTTTGCTTATATGGCTGAAGAAATTAACGGGTATTTTAAGGGCAGAGGTTCCCAAATAAACACGCACAATAAATTCAGTAAATATTCTTACTCACAGGATTATACAGAAGTGCTGGATGAAGAATTTCTTGTAAATCAAAAAACCGAGATCATCTATACCTATCCAAAAACCGTAGTAAACAAAGTTGATAGTCCGGATTTAGGCGTTGAGTATTCTATTAATCCTTACCAGGGATGTGAGCATGGCTGTATCTATTGTTATGCAAGAAATACCCATGAATACTGGGGCTATAGTGCAGGACTTGATTTCGAGCAAAAAATAATAGTAAAACAAAATGTTATTGAAATACTGGAAAAGAATTTCAGCAATAAAAAGTGGGAAGTTAAACCGCTTATGCTTTCCGGTAATACCGATTGCTACCAGCCTGTTGAAAAACAGCTTGGCATTACGCGCAGGATTTTGCAAACCTGTTTAAAATATAAGCATCCTGTATCGATTATCACAAAAAATGCTCTGGTTACACGTGATATAGATATTTTGCAGGAACTGGCGAGAGAAAACCTTGTTCATGTAATGATTTCTATTACAGGAACTGATGAAAGTATTCGCCAAAAACTGGAGCCCAGAACCACTACCTACAAAAACCGGTTCCGTGTTTTAGAATCTTTATCACACGCAGGAATTCCTTGTGGTGTAATGGTTGCACCTATTATTCCCGGAATAAATAATCATGAAATTCCGGATGTAATAGAAGCCGCCGCTAAAGCCGGAGCAACTTCAGCCGGTTATACCATGGTGAGGTTAAATGGAGCAATAGGACCAATTTTCAAAGATTGGCTGGTAAAAAATTTTCCTGACCGCGCTGATAAAGTATGGAATCAAATCTGCCATAGTCACGGAGGAAACGTAAATGACAGTCGCTTTGGTGTACGGATGAGAGGCGAAGGAAAAATGGCGGACAGTATTAAGATGCTGTTTTCAATTTCAAAAAAACGTTTTATGAAAAATGAAAGTGATTTTGAGTTTAACTTTAACGCATTCAATCACCGGGCCGGAGAAGCACAGTTGAGTTTATTTTAGCACAAGACGTCCAAAGTTTTTAAAATTTAGACTGCCTGCAAAGATTAAAAATAGATTAATAATTATGAAAAACTTACAAACCGATCATGGTATAACATTTACAACTGTCAAACGGAAACGAAAAGCTTTTAAAAATGAAAGTAATTGCGTCTTTATATACTAAACTAATCTGCAACAGTTTTTAAAAGAATAAACGCTGACCAATAATAAGGATGAGGGAATTGCTTTTTAACCTCGTTACGGGCATTTTTAAACGCTACTTCAATATTTTGTGATACAGCATAATTTTTATAAAAATGAACCATCAGGGTTTTTGTCGCGTCATCATCCACCGGCCAAAGGCTCATGATGATGTTCTTAGCGCCCGCAATAGCAAATGAACGCTGCAAACCAGCAACACCCTGACTTCCCATTTCATCACCCAACCCGGTTTGACATGCGGAAAGTACAACCAGGTCTGTATTAATTAAATTCAGTAAGGATGCTTCATAGGCAGTTACGATTCCATCATTCTCTGAATTTGTATTGGTACTATCGGTTGTTGCGGGACCTGCCCCGGCGAGAATAATGCCAGATCGCAATAAGCTGTAATTCTTAATACTATTGCTCTCAAATCCAAGAAAGGACTTGTCTTCCGTTTCTATATCCCTGAGATAAAATCCATGCGTTGCGATGTGAAGTATTTTTGGCGAATTAACCTTCCTTAAGTTTTCTTCGCTTGCAAACTCATTCATAAATACATCTGAATTCCACTTGTAACTATCCAAAGTTTTACTGATCTCCTCAACTTCCACTTTTGTTCCAGGAAGTTTAGCAAGGTTAGTTAAACCAAACCGCTTAGCTACCGTTTGCGTTACCTGTTTGTTTTCAATAATTTTTTTCTTTTTAAAATCATAATCGTAGTCAGGATAACCGAACAAGGATGCGCTCAATTTAGGATTATTGGCAGCCTGTTTACTTGCCACCGAAGAAATATTGGAAACATGATAAACTTCAAGATCATCTGCAAGGTATTTTTTAGTGAATGGATTATATAACCCGGATAAATTAATTTTCTGATAGATGCCATCGGACGACACGTAAATTTTTTCAATTCCTTTCAGGGCAGTTTCAATCCGCTTATAAAACGCAGCGTAACTTACGGTATCAGTCGTTTGATTATCTATACAGTCAGAATAATAAGTAAAAATCTTTCCCTCCAATTCATTTCCACTACTCAAAACAATCAGTTCCGGCTCTTTTGAATTACGGCGAACAATAAGAGTACCATACTTAATGTTATGAACAGAATCATTTACCCATTCATTCACTTTAAATATTTCTATCGCAGCTTCTTTTTCTCCCAGCGCTTCAACAATTTTTTCCCAGCTTACTTCAGAAGATTTGCTAAAACCCTTCAGTTTACTCTTTAGCGCTGTTTCAAGCTCAGAAGATTTTTTGACGAGCTCATTACTTTCAATTGCAGGCTCGGTGGACTTAAAATTATTGATGAGTTCGTTTTTTACTTTTACCCAGCTGTTATATAAATCTATCAGGTCTTTGCTGCCAGAACTGAGCACTTCCTTTGCCACACGCGACGAACGGTTTGTCAGTAACGATTTTAGCAGTATCTGGTACCGGAGTGAACGTTTTATATGCTCCGATAAATTTTTACCCCGCTGGCTGATCCTGTAATTTAAAAGAAATAAATTATAGCTTTCGAAAACTGGTTCAATGAATTGGAAATAACTGATTTGATTTTCCTCGCTCATGGCATCAAAATAACTGTTTAGTTGTTGAGAGTAATAATCGAGAGATTCAAAGTAATAAGGAGTAGCCTGCTCAAATTTTCCATTAATTGCGTAAAGCTCTGCCAGTGCAAATTGTGTACGCGCGTATAATTCATGTTTTTTGCCAAGATTTCTTTCAACCAGAATCAAAGCTTCTTTTAAATTCATTTCGGCCTTTTGAAACTGATTAGTCTTGCGATATAAGCCGCAGGTTGAGATTAAATAAGAGGCATACCTGTAATGATTTTTTCCAACACTGCGTTCAATTATCTGAAGCGCATTCTCTTTACATTCTTGTGCCTTAGTGTAATTTTTTAACTGAAGATAGCAGAGTGAAAGATTATTTTGACAATTACCGTAACCCTGGTGCCATTCGCCAACAACTTCTTTATAAATAGCGTTTGCTTCGAGATTTTTTTCCAGTGCTTCGTTATAATAACCTGCATCAAAGTAAACATTTGCAAGATTGGATAAAGCGTTTGCATAATTTTCAGTTGACGATCCGTATTTTGCTTTTCGCATTTCAAGGGCAGTTAATAAAAGCTGCGAAGCTTCTCCTAATCTTCCCAATTCACGAAGAAGATCCGCCTTATTACTTAATGTTGAACAATATGATTCCGTTCCTGTTTCGCCAATATCCCTGTAAATAGCTAAAGCATTGTTATAACTGTCTTCTGCCTCCTTTACATTGCCTGTTGCCTTGTAACACAACGCAAGATTATTTTCAATTGTAGCAAGCGTTCCACGGTCTTTCACTTTGTAGTTATGAAACATTTGCTTTGCCTTCTTTAAATTGGCGATGGCAAGGTCATATTTGCCAGACTCTCTGTATACATCCCCCAGGTTGGATTGAATGATAACCTGTGAAGCAGTGTCGCCTAACGCTATTACAGTTTTTTCCTCGGTTAGTTTTGAAAGTATTTCTATTGCTTTAGCGTAATCGCCAAGATTCTGGCAGATGATTGCCTGGTAATTAAGCAGGCTTATATATTTAGTATTCTTTTCTCCATCGAGGGTTTTATAATAATAAAGGAGGGCCTCAATATAAGGCTGAGCTTGTGTGTATTTCTCAAGGCTTACCAAAAGTGCGGTATAACCAAAAAATATTTGTGTGTATTCGCGGCTTGATTGCCCATAAACAGCAGACATTCCTGCCATACAAGCAACATAATATTTCTCCGCTGTTAAAAGATCGTTTTGATTGTGATAAAATACCGCCAGGTAATACTCTGCAATATGCTTTAAGGAGGTATCGCCGGCAGTTCTGGCGTATTGATAAGAACTAAGGTAATTTTCCTCCGCCTTTTTAAATTGAGATTGATTGTAATATTCTATTGCAATGGAACTATATAGCTGCGCAGAATTATCAGGATATTTTGAATGTTGATTTTTATATTTAGAAGCAAAATTTTCCAGTTCATTAATAGATGCTCCGCTTTCCATTTTCTTATTCAAAAGTGGCCAGTCTTTCTCATATGTTTGAGCATTAACAACGCCTAAATAAACGAAGCAGAAAACGATTATAATTTTTAACTTCACCATATAAATTTACATTTATTTTATGAAGAAAATATACTCCCTCGCAACCTGCAGCACCTGCAGTCGTATTATAAAAGAACTTGAAGTGGAAAAGAAAGGGTTTGAAATACAGGATATAAAAACCAATAAAATAACACCCGCTCAACTTGATGAAATGAAGGAAATGGCCGGAAGCTACGAAGCTCTTTTCAGCAGGGTGGCAATGAAATACAAAACCCTTAACCCAAAACCTTCAACAGAAAAAGAATACCGTAAACTTATATTGGATGAATATACTTTTCTAAAGCGGCCGGTGATAATAGCTGGAAAAAACATTTTTATTGGCAACTCTAAAAACAACATTGAGGTCGCAAAAAATCACCTATAATAAAAAAGCCTCTGTAAAAACAGAGGCTTTTTTAAATCTTTTATTTTCAATTATTAATCTTCATCATCCAGCACAGGTTCATCTTTGCCGCCTTTATGATGTTGTTGTTTTTTCTGCTTTCTTTTTTCTTTCATCGCGTCCCATTTTGTTTTTTGATCAGCTGTAAGAAAACTGTTCACAGACGCGTCAAACTTTTGCATATTTCCTTTTACCTGGCCATGAATGGTCTTACGCTCTTCAGGAGTAGTAGAACCCTTTAATTTTTCACGCAACGGAGCATTTGCTTTAATTCTTTCAAGTGACGCGGCTTCCCATTTTGACTTTTGATCTGCAGTAAGACCTAAATCCTTGGCAGCACGTTCTGATTCATTTTTAGCACGATCTTCCGGCGGCAAATTAGCGCGCTCCTGTTTTGTCGTTTTTTTGGGCTGTGGCTTTGCATCCTGGGCACATACCGCCGCTGTTAACCCCATAACCAGGGCCAATGATAAAATTAATTGTTTCATAATTATTGGTTTTGTGTTAAGACTTAAAAAATATACGAAGGTTTAATTCTCTTTATAATTTTACAATTTTTCACAGATTATTCCACGATTACTTTTTTTACTATCTCGTTACCGTTCAGCTTAAGTTTAATAATATATAGTCCAGGGGCTTTGCTCTGCATATCAATCGCCGTATTCACCGATCCGAATATTTCACTTTTTAGTTGCAGCTGACCAAGGGAATTAAAGATTTCATAACTGATTAGTGATTCATCAGGATTATACAAATTAAATAACCCATTTGATGGATTTGGACTGAGTACCAGATTTTCTCCGAGAAGAATATTGTTTTTTACTCCTGTTGATGTTCCGGCAATTTTTCTGATCAGAAGGTCATCAAAATAAAATCCATCCAGATTACCCCATCCATCCGAAGTAAATGTAAATCGTATCAGAAAATTTTGCCCGCTGTATGCACTAATATCTATATCCTCTTTCACCCATCCATTCTGTAAGCCATCGTAAACCGGATTCGCAGCGCCTGACGAAGCAGGTGAAGTTTGATATTTCCCGCATAACGGACTCCATGTGGCTCCATTATTCACGCTATATAATATTTTGGCAAAATCGTAGTTTTTCTCAAGTTCAAACCTTGTATAGTATTGTAAATGTGCGTATGCAGCGTTACTCAGGTCAACAGGGCTGGCAAGAGTGATTGATTTATTTGCATTACCTGAATAGTTACCGGCAGGACTATCGGTGATACTACCGGGAGCCGATGCAAACCTGGTTGAACTGATACCCCAGGTGCCAGAAGTAGTGAAGGTTGGAGCCGTAGCAGTACCGTTGTTTGCGGCCAGGATAATAGCGTTACCATAAATTTTTGTAATAGTATCATAATGGGTATAGTAACCATTGTTAACACCAATGCGATATTTAATTACTTGCCCGGGATTAAGTCCTGTATTAAGGGTAAATGAAATAGAATCCTGAAGCATTTGGTTTAGTGTCATGGAATAAATTTTGGCTGCTCCAACTGATGATATATCAGTTCCAACAGGATCAATACTTACAGTAAAATTACTGCCTGAAAGTCCCATCCGCAGAATATTGTATTTCAAAAATCCGTTGGTAAATAAAAATTTATCGTGCTCGTCCCTCACTAACGCAAACGAACCAACCAGTTTGGCGAGATTGAAATTTTGGGAAAAAGTGGTTTTGCAAATATCAAGTATGCGCGAAGAAGCGGGCCAAAAGCCATCACCGGAAGCTCCAGCCTCGGGAGTAATAGATAGGATTTTAGGTTTAGTCCCCTGCTCCCCATACATCCAATCATCACTGTCACCATTAGTAACATAATTTACAGTTTGATCGCCGGTTCCATATAAAAAGCGACTATCTTCAGTTAGCAAAACACCCCAGTTTACAAAAGTTGCACTATCCGGAGTATAATAACTTGGCAAATAACCCCATGGGTATATTAACAAATTGCCATAGGTATGTGCGTTTAATGCAGTTGCAAATTGCCGGTTGTTGCAAAAATCACGAACTGCTTGCGTTTCTGGTTCACTGAAACCAGCAGTGCCTCTATAGGTATCACTGCTTGATGTTGGAGAAGATCCAACATTATCATAACCCCAGTTATGTCCGTAGTTCCTGTTAAGGTCAACGCCAAACGTACCACCTCCGTTATTTCGCCTGTTCTTACGCCACATACCTCCACCATTTGGATTAGTAGTTTGGTTGTAAACATAACCATCAGGATTTACACAAGGAATAAAGTACAACTCCGTATTATTAAGTGTTGCCTGAACATCAGGATTGGTTGCGTAATTCTCAAGAAGATACCACATATAAAAAATAAGCTGCGATAAACTTGCTGCTTCCCTTGCATGATGAAGCGCTGTGTACAACAATTCAGGCTCATTTTCGTCAACGGTTGGGTTATCGCTTATTTTCACGTAAAATATATCCCTTCCTTCAATACTCTGAGGCGTTAAAGCCTGCTTTACGGTAATAAGGTTTGGATACAAAAGCGCCATGCTGTCAAGAATTTGTTTCATTTCATTCCATGTGAAATAACCTCCCATGCTTCCAAGATGGAAATAAGTTGGCTTTGAAATGTTGGGCGCATTGCAAACTCCTGCAGGCATTGCAAGTTTTCCCTGAAGATCTGCCATGTTTCTTTCTTCGTAAAACTTTGCCATGTCATTAATCAGCACCTCATGATTGATGTTGTTTTGCTTTAACAGCTGCACTTCCTGATCACTGATTTCCGAAACAATTGATCCTTCCTGTACATCGGCGTGATCAATTGTAATTCCCAGCTGCAATAACCTGTAGGCAAGGTTTTCGCCTCCTGTTATTTTAACCTTATGATATTTCGAAACCTGCGACTTCATACAAAATGCAGACATCATTACCAGTAAAAAAATTATTTTTTTCATTTTATCTAACTTTTAATATTCCATTCTGAGATTGTGAAACACAAAACTCCACATATCTCCAAACTCATCAATTTGTTTTGATGTAGGTTTTCCAGAACCATGGCCGGCATTTACATCAATACGAATTAGTGTAGGCTCGTTGCTTATATTTTTTTCCTGAAGACGGGCTGCAAACTTAAATGAATGCGCAGGCACAACACGGTCGTCGTGATCTCCCGTTAGGATCATGGTTGCCGGATATTTTGTTTCCTGTACATTGTGATAAGGTGAGTATTTGATAAGGCAATCAAATTCTTCCTTATTTTCGCTGCAACCATAATCAACAGTCCATGCCCTACCGATAGTAAATAAATGAAAACGCAACATATCAAGGACGCCCACTGTTGGAAGCGCTACTTTGCAAATATCCGGACGCTGCGTCATAACAGCTCCAATTAATAAACCTCCATTGCTTCTTCCGTGAATTGCTAATTTGTTGTAGGATGTAAATTTATTTTTCACAAGGTAATCACAGGCAGCAATAAAATCATCAAACACGTTTTGCTTATTGCATTTTGTGCCTGCCTTGTGCCATTCCTCTCCGTATTCTCCGCCACCCCGCAAATTAGGAACACAGTATATACCACCAGCTTCAAGAAAAATAGCCCTGTCAATCCTGAACTCAGGAGCAAGTGAAATATTAAACCCTCCGTAACCAAAAACAAAACATGGAGTATTTTCAGTTATGTTAAGGTCTTTTTTATAAGTCATAAACATTGGTATTTTAGTTCCATCTTTTGATGTATAAAAAACCTGTTTGGTAATAAACTCCTCTGAATTGAATTTAATATTGGGCTTAAAAATTAGTTTGCTTTGCCAGGTTTTAGCGTCAAGGTAATAACATTGTTCGGGCGAAGTAAAACTTACAATGCTGTATGTAGCAAACATATCCGCTTTATTTGAATTGAACGAAGCCAGCCTGCATAACCCCGGCAGATCAATTTGTTTTTCCAGCTTTCCTTCCAAACTGTAACAATATAACCGTGAAGCTACATCCTGCAGATAATTTGCCACAATCTTATTATTGCACAGTCGCACTCCTTCAAGCAGGTTTGATGTTTCAGGTAAAATGGTTTTCCATTCTCCCGGCTTATCCAGGCTAAAAGAAACAAGCTTATATTTGGGAGCGCCATTATTTGTGAGCATATAAAAGGTGCTGCCGATATTATCTACAATTCCATTTTCTGCGTCAAAATTGTCAGCAATTTTTATAAACTGAGCTTTTGGATCAGAAAGATCTTTGATCATTAACATGTGACCACTTGTGCTTTGGCTTGTATAAAGGCAAAGATATTTTTCATCTTCTGTAACCTGGGCCGAGAAATTATAATCAGGGTTATTCTTATCTTCATACACAAGTATATCCTGATCCTGACTTGTACCTAATTTGTGAAAGTATAATTTATGGAACTGATTTTTTTGAGATAAAGCGCTTTCAGTAGGCGCATCGTATCTGCTGTAATAAATGCCATCTCCCTTCCAGTTCATACCACTGAATTTAACCCACTTCAAAACATCGGGCAGATCTTTTTTACCTAAAATATCCCTGAAATGAATTTCAACCCAATCGCTCCCCGCCTTTGAAATGCCATAAGCCAGGGTTTTACTATTTTTTGAGATAGAGGTGCCGCTTAGCGATACTGTGCCATCATTGGATAAAGTATTTGGATCTAAAAGAATCTCACCTTTATCTTCAGGTGTTTTCAGTATGTATAAAACACTCTGGTTCTGAAGTCCATCATTCCTGTAACAGAAATAAAAGTTACCTTTTTTATACGGCGCCGATTGTTTATTGTAGTTCCAAAGCTCGGTAAGTCTTTTTTTAATCTTTTCGCGTGAAGATATATGGTTAAGATAATTTTCGGTTACCGCATTTTGGCGCTTCACCCATTGCATGGTTAGTTCATGCCTGTCATCTTCCAGCCAACCGTAAGGGTCTTCGATCTGCTGCCCGTGATAGTCAAAAATCAGTTCCTGTTTTTCCGTTTTCGGGTAACTATAAGCCGGTTTCTGAGCTCTTAAGGGGTTATACAAAACCATCAGCAAAGTCGCGATATAAATACTCTTCGTATACATTTCAAAAGTGCAGTGTTAATATCAAATTAAAGTAGCCTGAAAACCCGTTAGTACCAGCCATATTTTTGTAAATGTAAATGATTAAAGTCAAAAACTCAATAAAGTGGTTTACATTGTGTTGTAAGGTAAATTTACTGATTTTTTCGGCTTTTTTTTCTTCCGGATTTAAGGCTACAAACGACCCAGTTGTAATGACAAAGTTTTATGTAAGCTGGTATGCAGAGAGCGCGGTTGATCAGATGATCGAGCATAAAATTCCGGCAAGTGTTATACTTGCTCAGGCCATTTTTGAAAGCCGCTGCGGAATGAGCGAACTGGCGCTTAAATCAAATAATCATTTTGGAATAAAATGTCATATTGAATGGAGAGGAGACACGGTTGTTAAATCGGATGACACCTTAAACGAATGCTTCCGGAAATACAGAAGTGTTGAAGATTCCTACACAGATCACAGTTTATTTCTTAAATCAAGAAGCCGGTATGCTCACCTCTTTAATTTACCCGTTACCGATTATAAAGCCTGGTGTTATGGACTTAAAAACGCGGGGTATGCAACCTTTCCAAAATATGCTGAAGAATTGATTCGAATAATTGAAGAAAACAAACTCTATATTTTTGACGTTACCGAAACAATTGACGCGGGAATAATTCTTAATAGCGAATATACTATCCGTAAAAGCAAATACAGTCCCGATTTTTTTACACTCAAAGAAATGGCCCGATCAGAGGCGCTGTTTGTAAACGAAACTGATATACTCATTCAAAGCCTTGACCTTGTGATTGAAAGGTCACCGGTATCTGAAGAAGATATCGCCGAGAAATAATAAAAGACATCAACATCCTGTTCATTTTTAAAATTTGTAACGGCTATTTAAAATATTAATTTTAGCCATTAAAATTTTTAATATGGAATTCAGAATAGAAAAAGACACCATGGGCGAAGTAAAAGTTCCTGCCCATGTATACTGGGGAGCACAAACCGAACGCAGCCGCAACAACTTTAAAATCGGGCCTGAGGCCAGCATGCCAAAGGAAATTATATACGCGTTTGGTTATCTTAAAAAAGCAGCAGCCCTTGCCAATAATGAGCTTGGAGTGTTATCAAAAGAAAAATGTGATTTAATCTGCAAAGCCTGTGATGAAATCCTTGCTCATAAGCTGGATGACCAGTTTCCTCTCGTAATTTGGCAAACCGGTTCCGGTACACAAAGTAACATGAACGCCAATGAAGTAATTGCTTATCGCGCGCATGTAATGAATGGTGGTAAATTAACAGATGAACCAAAAGTTCTGCACCCAAATGATGATGTAAATAAATCTCAGAGCAGTAACGACACCTATCCGACTGCAATGCACATTGCGGCATACAAACAGGTTGCTGAAATAACAATTCCAGGAATGGAAAAACTGCGCGACAGCCTGAATAAAAAAGCAGAAGCATTTAAAAGTATTATCAAAACAGGCCGTACGCACTTTATGGACGCAACGCCATTATCGTTAGGCCAGGAATTCAGCGGATATGTTCAACAAATAAACATGAGCATTCGTGCATTAAAAAACGCGCTTGAAGCTGTAAGAGAACTGGCACTTGGCGGAACAGCTGTAGGAACAGGTTTAAATACACCAAAAGGATACGATGTGCTTGTTGCTAAAAAAATTGCTGAGCTAACAAAAATGCCATTTGTTACCGCACCAAATAAATTCGAGGCTCTTGCAGCACACGATGCAATGGTTGAACTGAGCGGCGCTTTAAAACGCAGCGCGGTTGCGTTAATGAAAATTGCCAACGACATCCGTATGTTGTCTTCAGGCCCACGTTGTGGTATTGGCGAAATTATTATTCCTGACAACGAACCAGGCTCTTCCATTATGCCGGGTAAAGTTAACCCTACACAACCAGAAGCATTAACAATGGTATGCGCCCAGGTAATAGGAAATGATGTGGCCGTGAGTGTTGGTGGTTCAATGGGACATTTTGAATTAAACGTATTCAAACCTTTAATCGCGGCTAACGTTCTACAGTCTGCGAGACTTATTGGTGACGCATGTGTTTCTTTCACCGAAAAATGCTCAGATGGTATTGAAGCAAACCTGCCGGAAATTAAAAAGCATCTCGAAAACTCTTTAATGCTTGTTACCGCTTTAAATACACATATTGGATACGAAAAGGCTGCAAAAATTGCAAAAACAGCCCATAAAGGAAATAAAACACTAAGAGAAGCCGCTATTGAATTAGGCTATCTCACCAATGAACAATTTGATCAATGGGTAAGGCCAGAAGATATGATTGGTAGTTTAAAATAACCACAAAGCCCGCTGTTAGCGGGCTTTTTTTTGTTCATTCAGTTCCTTTTTAGATATAAACAGATCGATCTTAACAAGTTTAAATCTAAAATCTAAATATTTTTTCGGGAAAATATCTTAACTTTAGTATAAATTAAATTGCCATGGTAATAAAAGAAAATGGTTCCATTTTAATTCCGATCGATTACTCAAAGCAGTCTTTAAGCGCTATAAAGCATGCTTTTTCGCTCGCAAAACATTCCAAATCCAAACTTCTTTTAATGCATGTTTTTCATAACCCTTCCGATGAAAATAAGGAACAACTGGAAAACCTGGCAAAGGAAACAGCAAAAGAAAGTGGACTGATTGTTGAAACAGTTTCTGTTAAAGGAGATATTTACGAGGAAACCGATAAAATGGCTGAAAAAATGAAGGCAAGTTTAATTGTTGCCGGCCTCGAATCGCATGTAAAGTTCAGAAGCTTTATGAATAAAAGTACGGCAAGCAAGTTCATTAAAAATGCGCCCTGCCCTGTACTAACCGTTAGAACACTTGAACATAAAGACACTTTTAAAAATATTGTAATGCCTTTTGACCTCTCACCGGAATCGAGGGAAAAAGTGCCCATCATTATTCAGATAGCCCATTACTATAATGCAGACATTCGTATAGTTTCCGTTTTTGATCCAAGCGATACCAGATACGAAAACAAACTTCTTCCATATCTGCAACAGGTAAAAAAATACATTAAAGAAAAAAATGTAAACGCTACTAATAAATCGATTCCTGCTAAAAACGTTCCGGAGGCTATTGTAGAATACGCCAACAAAAACAATTGCGACTTAATTGTTCAAATGAATAAAAAAGATTTGAGCTTTGGCGAAATGTTTAGCGGAACTGCCAGTCAGCAAATGGTGGACATTAGCAACATCCCTGTCTTAACAATTAATCCAATGAAACGGGCAGATATGCCACTTTCATATTAGGATAACTGACTTTTTAGTTTTTTCAGGTACTCTGGTAAATGCAACAGGCGGCTTCCGTACCAACTGAAAACTTCCCCATCTGCTATAATCACTTTTGTTTGAGGTAATAATTTTTGAATCTCTTCAACATGTTTTTGCTTAAAGGGATAAGGCTCACTCGACAAAAAACAATAATCAACTTTAAGTTGCTTTAATTTTTCTTCACTCAACACCGGGTAACGCGGTTTATCTCCGACAGCATTAGAAAGGCCAATATGACTCAGTACATCATTAATAAAAGTATTTCCCCCTGCAAACATAAATGGATCCTTCCAGATAAAATAAAGAACCTGCTTTTTATCAAATATATCCTTAACTGAAGGTAAAAATTCCTGAACCTTCTTTATAATAACCGCTGTTTCAACTTCTTTTCCGGTAAGTTTTCCAACTTCTTTCATCATCTCAAGCGCGTCGTCAAGATTATATATATCGCTCATCCACACATTAAATTCTCTCTGTAACTGCTCAATATCTGTGCGCTCATTTTCCTCCACGTTTCCTATAATCAAATCAGGTTTTAAAGAACGAATCTTTACCATATCCAGTTTTTTTGTACCCCCTACCCGTTCAACAGACCGAAACATTTCTTCGGGATGAATGCAGAATTTGGTTATACCAATAAGTTCGTTTCTCAAACCAATATCCCACAGCAACTCTGATTGAGATGGCACAAGCGAAATAATACGCTGTGGAGTTTTATCCAGGGTTACGCGTCTTCCTGTCTGATCGATAAATGTTGGCATAGTCCCGCAAAAATAAGGATATTTGTGCTTTTTGTGACCAGCTCTGCAAAAGGACATATAGCGTTATTTTTAGCACAGATCATTTATGCGCTCAATTATACTTTTGCAAAAGGTCTGATGCCTGATTATATCGGTCCTATTGCATTAGTGTTTTTAAGAATCATAGGAGCAGGAACTTTGTTTTGGCTTTTATCCTTAATTGCAAAAACTCAAAAAGTGGAACGTAAAGATCTGCTAAGGATGCTATGGCTGAGTTTGTTTGGTGTTGTTATTAACCAGGTCTTTTTCATCTATGGCTTAAGTCTTACAACTCCAATCAATTCATCAATCATTATGATCTCCAATCCCATAATGGTTTTTCTTTTCACCTTATTTATTCTGAAAGAAAAGATTACTGTTTTCAAGGTGAGCGGACTCACACTGGCAATTACCGGCGCATTCCTCATTCTTCGCTTTAGGGGAAACTTTGAAGTAGGTAGCGATACAATTGCCGGTGACCTTATGACCTTGATCAACTCCGCATCCTGGGCTATATTTGTTGTAATGGCAAAACCTATTATGATGAAATATAATACTGTTACGACAATGCGCTGGATGTTTTTGTTTGGCAGTGTTTTTATTTTACCAATCGGATTACAGGACATACTTCAAACAAACTGGTCGCATTTTAACGGGCATGCCGTATTTGCTACCTGTTTTGTAGTTGTGGCCACTACCTTTATTGCATATCTTCTTAATATTTATGGCCTGCAGGAATTAAGCCCTTCGGTAGTAAGTATGTATATTTATATTCAGCCATTTCTTGCTTCCACGTTTGCTATATTAATGGGAGAAGATAATTTAACAGCAACAAAAATATTTTCCGGCATACTCATAATTTGCGGATTATACCTGGTTAACCTTAAACCTAAAAAAATTGAAACATGATTAAATCAATGACAGGCTTTGGAAAAGCCACCCTCGAATACGGAAATAAAAACATAACAGTTGAAGTGCGCTCACTTAACAGTAAAGGGGCAGATATAAGCCTTCGCCTTTCTTCTTCACTTCGCAATTACGAATTGGAATTACGAAACGATTTAAGCAAGCAACTCGAACGCGGTAAAATTGATTTGAGTATTTACATTGAAACCACGGAAGCTGAAACCCCGGTGGAAATAAATACTGAGCTTGCCAAAGCGTATCACGACCAATTAAAAAAACTGGCTACAGAATTAAACGAGCCTTTAAATGAATCTATTTACCAGGTATTAAAGTTTCCTGATGTTTTAAAAAGCGAGAGAAAAGAAGCTGATGAAAATGAATGGAAACAAATAAAAAAGTGCATTGATAAAGCAATATCAGAACTGAATAATTTCCGGTTGAAGGAAGGAGAATCACTTAAAAAAGATTTTGAAGAACGCCTCGGAAAAATTAACGGTTACCTGGAAGAAATAAAAAAGCTGGATGTAAACCGTGTAACAACCATTAAAGACCGCATCAGAAACAACCTGAACGAGATTATAGGCAAAGATAAATACGATGTAAACCGTTTGGAACAGGAATTGATCTATTACATAGAAAAACTGGACATTAACGAAGAGAAGGTGCGTTTAAAAACACATCTTGATTATTTCATATCTACAATGATTGAAACATCCGCGGGAAGAAAATTGAATTTTATTGGGCAGGAAATAGGACGTGAAATAAATACTATTGGTTCAAAAGCTAATGACGCGGGAATCCAGAAGCTTGTTGTTTTGATGAAAGACGAACTTGAAAAAATTAAAGAACAAACCAATAATGTTTTGTAAATAAAAATGCGGGTTCTGTTTCGCAAAATCAGGAAAGAAGACAATAAAGAACTTGCGGAGCTAATTCGCCGGGTATTCAGGGAATTTAAAATAAACCGGCCGGGTACGGTATATACCGATCCTACAACCGATGATCTTTACTCGGTATTTCTTTATCCAAAATCAGATTACTGGATTGCTGAATATAATAACCGCATCATAGGAGGTTGCGGAGTATATCCTACTGATGGGCTTCCTGAAGGCTGCGCGGAGCTGGTTAAATTCTATCTTTTACCAGAAGCCAGAGGAAAAGGAATTGGGAGACAATTAATGGAAATGAGTTTTGAATCATCAAAACAACTTGGTTTTAAACAAATCTATCTTGAATCCTTTCCTGAATTAGGCAAGGCAGTTGGTATGTACGAAAAAGCCGGTTTTAAAGCATTGGAAAAGCAGATAGGAAACTCAGGTCATTATGCCACAACCATCTGGATGATTAAGGATTTGTAGAGTAAACTAATCAAAGGTCAAAAATTTTTTACTTTGCTTTATTCAGGAAAAATCAAGAGTGCTAAGAAAGATCGACGGGCCTTGATCCGCCGCGGTTGGATTGTTTACTTTTCATTTAAGTCTATAACAGCTTTGTTACTCTCAATCCGGTAGAGAAAAGTAATCAGATTTACAAATGAATTAATGATACTTTTCTTAAGAGGAAAAGTAAAAGAGAAAATAAAAAGACTTTTTGAGATTTGACTAATTAACATTTATATTCGCAACCCTGTTGTTACAGTTATTTTAAGAAAAAACACACATGAAAAAAACACTCATCGTTTTAATTTTACTATCCAATTTAAAATTACTTTCTCAAACATATTGCGGGCAAGAGTGTCATAATTCTGAAACTGTTGAAAAACAAGAGAAATATATTTTTTCTATAAGTAAGTATTTCCAAAATAATATGCCAGACAGTATTTATCTTTTGTTGGATAAAATATGTTTACAAAACAATAAAAATTTAAAAACAGAAATTGGCGCGTGGACCAAAGAAGTATCGGCATACTATAAACCTTTTAAATATGAATGGACTCAATTTATTTTAGTTGATAAAGAAAATCATAAATTAGTTTTGACTTATTCGAAAGATTTATTTAAGGTATATGTAATAGAAATTTACTTAAAGCACTCTGACCCAAATTCAAAAATTCAAAAAATAACATTCAAAAATAATTTAAAGGAATACTTTACTAAAAAAAAGCAATCAGAAGGGGAAGACGATCAAGCGCCAATGCCCCAATAAAAACTGACATACAATTAGGGACTATTTGGATTAATACGCATAAATAAAAAATAACCAGGTTTTCTTCAGTTCGATTACTCTTTTCTTCAATTCAACCAATACATGTATCCGTTTTGCAAATGTTGGATTATTTTTGACGCATTAATTTCATCAGTCGTGAAATTTGAATCAAAAAATCTATGAAACTACATAAAGAAGCTTTTGAATACCTAAAAACATTAGGCGTTTCAAGGTGGGATGCTTTTCCTCCTAACAGTGGAAAAATAAAATGGTTTAATGCCGAAAATAAAATAGTGGCGGAAGCCGACTATAAAGTAATTCTTTCTGTAGGTCCCGGCCCAAAATACACCATGGCTCACGCTATTGATATTTATAAAACTTCCGGCATCCCATTTCTTGAAATTTTAGATGAAGAACCGAACGTGGTAGAAAATATAACAGATGAAAATGTAATTTGGGCCAGAGCAGAGAAAGTAGCCGAAAAAGCCGGTGCAGATTTTGCTTATCAGTGCAGCACGTTACTGGTAGCTGTGTTTGGACTTAAAGAAGCTAGTTAAAAACTTTTGTCGATACTGCCCAAAAGACCCGGTAAACTTGTTTTAGCCGATGTGTAAAAATTAGTTAATTCTGATTGAGATCATGTCCTTCGCCCACTGAAGTCACCATCCGCCATAAGATACAATACTATCTTTACAAACAAATGAAACTACGTAAAGATTATAAGCAGATAGAGCAGATGATAAAATCATTATTATTAAACAGCCTTACAACAAAAGAATATAATGCTGAAGTTGCAGCCAAGGCAATTCTTAATATGTTATCGGATGAAGGCCTGCTTAAAAGCAACGATAAGCCAAGAAACAAGGCAGCGTAATACCTTTATTTAAACTGCAGATACAGAAGCAGGATTCACCGGTATTGTCAAAGGTTGTTGACAAAGATAACTTCCTATACTTTGGCAATTAGAATGGTAAATCGAAAAAGTAATTTCGCGAAACGTAGATTAATTTCCACAATTAAAATTAAATAAACTATAGGAAAACTCTTGTGATTCATTTTTTATGCTCATGGTATAAAAATTGACATACGGTTTTATTATACATTAATCATGAATCCTACAGAATCAAAAACTATAAAGCCGCAGGAAGTAGTTACAATTTTTCGCGATGTAAAACAAAAAAGTGAAAACCATGATTATGTGGTTTATCCCGAAATAGAAAAATTTTTTGAAAACGGTTTTTATATTGAGGACTTCAAGCAAACATTGATCGGAACGGACAGGTACATGATAACATTTACTTTTAGAAAATTCAATCCTTCTACTTACTAACAATAAGTTCATTTACCGGCAAAGCACGCATTAGCATATTGCCACTGCGGTACACCATCATTAATATTGGCTTTGCGATAGGCACATATTCTCTATCAATTACGCAAGTTCCACTTATAATAAACTTCAGTATATCGCCGGCTGCTCTTAATCGGCAATCGCGATTTTTCCCGTACTGCCTGTTCACAGTGTATATGAAGGCATCTTGGGAAAAGAAAAACACGAAATAACAGACCGCCTTACACAATTTAATATCTTTACGGCGAATGAATACAGATATTTCAAAGCTCTATCTGCAACTTGGATTTGAACACATCTTGCCTTTGGGTTTGGATCATATTCTGTTTATCATTTCGCTGTTTCTTCTAAACCCCAAATTAAAACCGGTACTTCTTCAGGCTACGGTGTTTACTCTGTCGCACTCAATTAGCCTTGGTTTTGCCGCGGCAGGTTTAATAAAAGTATCCTCCTCAATTATTGAACCCCTGATAGCATTGTCTATTGTGTATGTAGCTATTGAAAACATATTTGTACAAAAGGTGAAACCAACAAGGCTTATTTTAATTTTCCTTTTTGGTTTAATGCATGGCCTTGGTTTTGCAGGAGTACTCAGCAGCCTTGGTATGCCTGAAGGAGAGTTTTTTACCGCGTTATTGTGTTTTAATCTTGGTGTAGAAGGCGGACAAATAACTGTGATACTGATTGCATGGCTACTGCTTGGCACATGGATGAGTCGCCAATCCTGGTATCACTCCTATGCGGTTATTCCACTATCGGCGATTATCGCATTATCCGCCTTATATTGGACGATTGAAAGAATATTCTTTCTTTCCTAAATTCATCTATACCTTTTTACGTTTGATGCCCCTTATTGCAGAAACGGGCTAATAAAACCCGCTGCAACCTGCTTCTTTTCAGATTAGAAAAAAAATTTGCATATTTTTATAATAACCTTAAACTAACAACCATGAAAAAAGCATTTTTACTTACAATTTTATTAAGCTCAAGCCTGTTCATGAATTCACAAAATTTTTCCCTGAGCGCTAAGTCAGGTGATGTTGAATTGGATGCAAACCTTAATGAACTCAATATAAAAGCAAAAGCAGATCTTCCATTATTTAAGAAAGATTTAAGTATTGAATTCAACATTGGTGAAAATAAAATTGACAATATGCTCCAGTTACAAATGTCGCCCGCCGATGTTTACATGACTTTGCAGGTTGCTGATATTGTAAAGAAAGATCCTGAAGTTGTTACCGCATCTTACACCAAAAACAAAGATAAAGGCTGGGGAGTTATTGCTAAGGAAATGGGTATTAAACCTGGTTCCGCCGAATTTCACGCTTTAAAAGGAAAAGCAAAAAACAAGAAAGACAAGTCTGGTAAAGGCAAAGAGAAAGGTAACGGGAACGGAAATGGCAAAGGTAATGGCAAGGGCAAAGGGAAAAAATAAATGAAATATTTCCAAAAAGGCTCATTCAAACTCAGGAATTCTAAAGGTGCATATAGGAGTTTTGAAAGAGCTTTCTTTTTAGTTACTGATCAATAATTGTTTTGATAGTACTTTAATACCCTGTTTTCGAATGATAAGGAAATAAAATCCTGGCTGTAAATGAGACACTTCAAGCGGTTTACCTTTTTCAAACATAGTAGTTTGCAAACTCACACCTGTTATAGTCAACAGTTCTAACTGAATAGAATCATCGTCTTCCGCATTCACAAATAATTTATCTGTTGCCGGGTTCGGATAAATATTAATAAATTCTCGCGGCTCTGACTTATTAATTCCCGTAACACCTGAGCAGGATACGGTTGGAAAGCTAACAGCGCTGCAAGTTACAGGCGCTGGTGTGAAACTTCCTGTAGTTGTTGCAGACGCTTCATAATAAACAAACGTTGTTCCTCCTCCCGAACCCAATTTAGTTAGAGTAGAGTTCCCCTGCATATATACAAAGTGACTGAAAGTGTTTTTCAGATATAAAGCTGCTCCCGGCATCAGGTAATACTTCTTTTGAGTACTCCCTCCAAGAGTGTCATAGACTACTACGTTACTGCATATCTGAATAGGATTACTTTGACCAGAACCTACCGCGTAGCTTCCTGGAGTACCAAATACAACTGTTGGAATAATAGTGCTTGTACATTGGCCTTTTACAAAAAAATTTATTGCATTAAGGACTATTAAAATTGATAATCTTTTTTTCACGGATAAATAATTTGTTTTGATAAAATTTAGTTAGTTATTACAATTTTTCTAGTCACCTGCTTCTCCTTGTTTTCAATACTTATATAATAAATCCCCGGAGCAAGTCCTAAAACATCTACATTAGCTTTTTCCTGTTGTAAATGATTCAAGCTTATTAAAACCCCTAACGAATTATATAGCTGAACTTTAAGAAATAGTCTTTCAGGGTTTTCAATGATCAGATAATCTTTTAAAGGAATGGGAAATAAAGAAACCGTGCTTAAAACATCGGCAGAGTTATCCAAACCGGTTGTGCTGCATACGGGCGATGCAGGAAACGAAACTGTGGTACAAGTGTTATTTGTAACAGAAGGAAATCCCAGATTGGTTATTGTTACTGATGGTTCTGTATAAGCCATGATTGCCGATGCTCCTCCTTTATTGATTAGCATTGAACCTGATTTCATATAAACAAGAGTTGTGGGATTATTTTTTAAATACAGCCGGGCGCCGCTTTCAAGATACCATACGCGATTTAATCCTGAAACAGTGTCATAAGCTATACCGGTATTACACACTTTTATAACAGCAGGATCAGAAGTTGCCGCCACACTGTAAACTGTGCTTATTACCAAACTTGCTGTTTGCGATGCGTTGCATTGCGATCTCATTGAAGAGAACATTCCTAATAAAACAACGATTATGAAAAGCGATTTTATCCTCATATTATTTATTTTATCCTTAAAAGTACTATATAAAGCGGCCAATTTATCATCGCACAGTAATTCATACGCATTTTTTACTCATTTAAGCGGGATCAAATATTTAAATGTTACAACTTATAAAATTTCCTATTTTTACTTTATTAAACAATAAAAAATCCTAACAATCATTACCATGAAAAAAACTTTACTCTCATTATCATTAGTAGCCGGAGCTATCCTAATAATGGCATTTGAAAATGGTGTTAATTCTCCCGCACATTCTTCCGGTGCTTTGCCTGGTTATTGCGGTGATCCTGCTGGAGGAAATAAAACCTGTAATGCTTCTGGTTGTCACACCGGTCCTGCAGCCACTTCACAAACCGGCTGGATTACTTCCAACATACCAGGAACGGGTTACGTTCCCGGCACAACCTATACCATTATAGCTACAGCCACGCGGGCAGGACACAGCAAATTCGGATTTCAAATATCACCTCAAAACGGAACCGGAACATACATGGGAACCCTTGTGAACACTAGCGCACAAACACAACTAACCGGGACAGGTGTAAAATATATTACTCATACATCCTCTGGTACAAGCGGCAGCGGTTCTAAAACATGGACTTTTAACTGGACAGCTCCAACAGCAGGGTCAGGCAGTGTAACTTTTTATGGGGCGTTTAATGTTACCAACGCTAACAACAATACACTGGGTGATACAGTTTACACTTCCAGTTTAATTGTTCCTGAAGATATTAGCACAGGATTATCACATTCATCTGCTGGCCTCGCTTCCGTTAAAATTTTTCCTAATCCGGTTGCAGATCAATTAAACGTAAAATATTTCACCAATGAATCTTCTTCCGTTGAAATAAAATTATTTGACATCCAGGGAAAAATTTCAGATGTATTACTTTCATCCGACAATAAAAAGGGTCTCCATGTAGAAACCTTTGAAATAGCCGGAAAATATCCTGCGGGCATTTACTTTGTAAAAATTACTGTAGGAGAAAAATCAAACCTTGAAAAGGTGATTATTCAATAAGCAGAATAAATTCCATAAAAAACAAAAGGCAAAATACAGTTGTATTTTGCCTTTTTCATTCTTTAAATTAATTTCTAAAGACCAATCTTTTTATTCACGATCTCCAGTATTGTTGCTTCCGCTGCAATTGTTTTCTGCTCGATATCCTTTCCTTTAGCTGTAATATCATTAACAAAACTTTTATCATCGTACCCTGCGGCGTTTATACGAACATTCATAAACGCGCCCATCACCGCGCTTCTGGCGCATAACGCTCCTACTCCGGCATCACTCACCGAATTAGGATTTCCATGCTCAGCCATTGCCTTAATTAATTCCAAACTCTCATAGCTTAATTGCATAACCTTAAAAGGAATTTCTATTGCAAACTTCGTAGCATCCTGAATTGCCTTTGTACGGATTTTCTTTTCCTCATCGGTAGCTTTAGGTAAACTGAAAGCAGTCATAATTTTATTGAACGCCGCTGTATCTGCGTCAACAAGGCGCAGCAGTTCATCCTTAATACGTTGTCCTTTTTCCGCCCAGTTACTAAATTCTTCCCAACGATCATCCCAACCTTTTTTATGAGAACTTAAATTAGCCACCATCGTAGCTAAAGAGGCGCCTAAGCTTCCTACATAAGCAGAAATTGATCCTCCACCAGGTGCAGGGCTCTCACTTGCAGTTTCATCTGCAAATGCAGCAAGGTTCATACTGATGAGCCTGATTGCAACATTGTCTTTCAATAAATATTCTATAATCCGCTCTTCCGGTTTAAACGGACATAATTCATCAAGACCCATAGATTTTACAGCTATTTTAATCAGCTCGCTCTCGCTTACACCAGTAGAACGTTTTTGTTTACGAAGAAAATATTTCCCCGCATCAAGCATTGCTTTTAATGGAATTAATCCCACCAATTCAGAACCTGTGACACGCATACCCCGTTCCAATGCCTTTTTACAAACCTCGTCAAATGCAATGTGTACCGGAGTAATATTTATATTAGTTAGATTCATTGAGATTTGGCAGATGCCGTATTCCTCAATGTACCATCCAATTGCCTTAACAGCTTTCAAACTTCCTGGAATTGACTTTGGAGTACCATCCGGATTGGTAACAATTTTGCCTGTAACCGGATTACCTTCTCTCATAACCCGACCGGCTTCGCGCACGTCAAACGCTACAGAATTAGCACGGCGTGTTGATGTGGTATTTAGATTAACATTATACGCAACTAAAAAATCGCGGGCACCTATAACAGTGGCTCCGCGTTTTTCATCAAATTCCTGTGGGCCAAAATCAGGCTTCCATTCCGGTAATTTTATTTTTTTAAAAAATCCCTCATACTCCCCTGCGCGAATTACCGATAAATTACTTCGCTTTTTATCGGATTGAGCCTCTTCATATAAATACACAGGAATCTTAAGTTCCTCACCTACTCTTTTCCCAAGTTGCTGAGCATACTTAGCCGTTTCTTCCATAGAAATCCCCGCAATAGGAATAAGCGGACAAACGTCAGTGGCACCCATTCTGGGATGTTCGCCTTTATGTTTACTCATATCAATCAGTTCACCGGCTCTTTTTATTGCCCTGAAAGCTGCTTCAATTACAGATTTTGGATTTCCAACAAATGTAACAACAGTACGGTTTGTAGCTTTGCCGGGATCTACATTTAAAAGTTTAACACCTTCTACACTTTCAACTTCGTTTGTGATCTGTTTTATGATATTCAAATCATTTCCTTCGCTGAAATTTGGTACACATTCAATTAACTGGTCCATATTATCACTCATTTTTTATAAGATAAATCAATTTTTAAATCTACCAAAATTTGCAATTAACGCAAAACACACAAATTCTTTCCTTATAAATCAATAAATCCCTGATCCTATCAAATTAAAAAACGCCCATTTATTACGAATTGTCCGAATGCCTTTACAAGCCGCGCTAATCAATTATATATCCCTCCTTTACCGCTGTAATTTTACACTCATAAAATGATCTTATTACTAACTAATAAACAAATAAAAATGGAAACAAAAATCAAACAATTATTCGTGGTATTCGCACTTACGCTAAGTATGAATTTTACCGCGCAAACAGTAAATACTAAACCCGGATTAACAGTTCTTAATATTGATACCAAAGGACTCAATATGGATCCCTCATCAATGGGAAATCTTGTGAGAATAGAACTTGAAAAACTGGACACTTTTTCTGTAATGGATAGATATGATGTGCAATACATGATAGAAAAAAACAAATTGAGCATTACAAACTGCTATGGTCAAACCTGCCTTTCAGAAGTTGGTAAAATTATAGGGTCCGATAAGATGTTTGGCGGAACCATTGAACATATCGGAAAAAACATAATTGTAACCTATCGTTTAATTGATGTAAAAGAGAAAAAGATTGAAAAAACATACGTTCATGAGTTTTTAAATCTGCCTGAAGAAATTCAGAACATTGTAAAACTATCTATAGCTGAAATGTTCGGTCGCAATTACGATAAAACTTTGATGAATAAATTAAGCAAGCCCTATGAATTTGACAACAGCAATAACAACCCCACTAAGGAGCGCCTGAGACTTGACGGACCGCGGATGGGATGCGCGTCATTCTCCGGCGAATTGCGCAATCGCATAATGGAAGATAGAAGCCAGGGAGGTTTTGGAGCTTTTCCTGTGATGTTTCAATTCGGTTATCAGTTTGAAAAGCAATACCTAAACGAAGGTAAAGTTCAGGCCCTTTTTGAGTTCATCCCAATGGTTACCGGTTTGGATCAGGGCTATTTCATTCCAAGCGTAACAATTCTTCATGGTGTAAGAAGTAATATAAACGGATGGGAATTTGCCTTTGGTCCAACTTTTAATTTAATGCCAGTAGCAAATGGTTATTACGACGATAATAAAAACTGGCACTTAAAATCTGATTGGGAAAGTAATCCCGAGAACTGGGGAGTTCAAAATCCTTATAGAATTGAAAAACGATTGGACAGCAGAGGAATTTATGTTTTACACAGCAGCTTTGTTCTTGCTGCCGGACGCACATTTAAATCCGGAAAATTAAATATTCCGGTAAACGCATTTGTTATACCCGGAAGAGATGGATGGAGATTTGGTGTATCATTTGGATTTAACGCCAAGAATAAATAAGAAGAATTGGATAAAAAAATTTGTTTTTGAAAAGCGTTTGTTTGTTTTAGCTTTTCAGAGATGAAAAAAAACGCAGCCGTTACAGGCTGCGTTTATTATTTCTTTTTCTTAACTACTTTTTTTGCAGCAGGTTTTTTCATTTTGTTACCTTCCATAAAAACAATCTTACCTGAGCCATATTTAATATACTCCACTTCACCTTTTGGAAATGCTCTTTCAATTTTCTTACCACTGCCGGTTTTTATATAAAGTACTTTTCCTCCGGCCATTTTTGTTACCCTGCATTTAACAACATCACCGGTTTTTAATTTAATTTGGTCCTGTGCCTTGAACACCGAGAAGAGGGTCAGCAGCAGTCCTGTAAACAACAATCGTTTCATGGTAGTAGTTTTACGATGTAATTTAATAAAAAAACGTGTAAACTCCCAATAAAATCAGGCGAAAATTAATTTTAGCACCACAATTTACTATCTTTAAGAACGTTATTATATGGTGTGCCTGAAGCGTTTAGCTGTTCTTTTTGTACTTTCTTTTATAACTTTAAAAGCAAGCGCGCAGGTATTTAGCCCTAAACAAAAAAAAGCCTTTAACTCAATTCCGGATACTCTGGTTCTGGATTCCCTAAGCCTTGTGCCAGGAAGCGTAAATATTTCTGTCTTTCCTAATGACTCTGCTTCACTCCCACTAATTAATTACAAACTTCACGCTTTGATCTTTTCTAAAAAGCCAGACAGCCTGGTTGTTTCATATAAACGCTTCCCTCTTAATTTCGAACACAGATATTTTCACAAAAATCCTAACACGCTTTATACAGATCTTTCACGACCAAATAATCCGTTCAATATTCACTACAACACCAATGTTAAACAGGATTTTTTGTTGCAGGAAGATGGATTGAATAAAAATGGTAATGTCAGTCGAGGGATAACATTTGGCAACAATCAAGATGTTGTGGTAAACTCAAATTTAAACTTGCAGGTTAGCGGTAAGCTTACTCCCGAAATTGACATGGTAATGGCTGCAACAGATAACAACATACCATTTCAGGCCGATGGAACAACCGCTCAATTACAGGAATTTGACAAAGTGTTTATTCAGTTAAGTAACTACAATACAAAACTGATTGTTGGCGACTACCAACTATCAAAACCACAGAACAGTTATTTCATGAACTTTTATAAACGTGCGCAGGGATTATACATGGAAAATATTTACACCGACAGCGCAATAAAAAAACCTGTTACGTTTAAAACGCAGGTCTCTGGCGCGGTGTCGCGTGGTAAATTCTCAAGACAGGTCTTTTTTGGCGTGGAAAACAACCAGGGACCTTATCGACTGAGAGGCGCGGATAATGAACCATTTATTATTATTTTAAGCGGAACTGAAAAAATATATATTGACGGAAAACTACTTCAGCGCGGGCAGGAAAATGATTACATCATCGATTATAATACCGGAGAATTAACTTTTACGGCCCGTCAATTAATAACAAAAGATAAACGTATAGTTGCCGAATTTCAATACGCGGAAAGAAATTACGCGCGTTCATTATTCTTTTTTGGGGAAGAGGTAGTGGGTAAAAAAGCCAAAGGTTTTTTAAATTTTTACAGCGAACAGGATAATAAAAACAGACCTTTACAACAAACCTTAAGTCAACCTCAAAAAAACATTCTCATCGGTATTGGCGACACCCTTGACAAAGCGTATTACTCAGGAGTTGAGGAAGCTTCTTTTAATAACAGTGATGTTTTTTACATGAAGCTCGACACCCTGGTAAATGGATCACTATACAAAGATGTATACGTGTACAGCACTTTAGAGGATAGTGCTAAATACCGCTTGAAATTCAGCAATGTTGGCGCGGGAAAAGGAAACTATATTCAGATTAGCTCTACCGCCAACGGAAAAGTATATAAATGGGTAGCACCGTTGTTGGGCGTTCCGCAGGGAGCTTATGAGCCTGTAATACCATTGGTAACCCCTAAACAAAATCAGATGCTCACAGGAGGTTTTTCATATTCAGTAAGCAATAACAATATTCTAATCGTAGAAGGAGTTTATACAAAAAATGACATTAACCGTTTTAGCACAGCAGATAAAGGAAACGACGAAGGAAGCGGAATAAAAGTGGTAAGTAAAAATCAAACTATCCTAAATGTTGATTCGCTAAAACAAGAAAAAAAAATTATTTACAACGTTAATTATGAATTCGTGCAAAAGCAGTTTACAAGAATAGAACGTTTCAGAAATATAGAATTTGAGCGCGACTGGAACCGACCACTTAACTACGGTATTACTAACGATCAGCACCTTGCCGGTGCGGAGTTAGGCATTTTAAAATCCAATACTTCCGCGCTAACTTACGGCTTTAATTTATTCAATGAAGGAAACAAATACCAGGGACTAAAACATAACGTGCTCGGCGCCTATCAGCAAAAAGGCTTTAACTCCAACTATACCGGCTCTTACCTGCTTACCAACGATAACGCAAGCTTTCAGTTGACTGAATTCTATCGTCATAAAGCCTTGCTATCTCAAAAAATTCAAAAAGTGCGATTGACATATGCTGATGAGTTTGAAAAAAACTTATTTAAATATTCCTTTGATAAAACTTTGCTTCCGCGCGCCTACCAGTTTTGGGAATGGGAAGCCAGCCTTTCTAATGCCGACAGTTCAAAAAATACATACCGCCTTTTTTATAAGGAAAGAAAAGACAAACTCAATTACGGAAACACTTTGCGCGACAGTACTTTTGCAATGAATGTTGGTTTGCAGGCTTCTGTTTATTCTATAAAAAATAACCCGTTTACCGTTTTAATTACTTATCGTAAACTTGAATTAAGAAATGTGGTTGGAACATTTTTAAAACCAGATAATACTTTACTTCAACGAATAGAATACAATCCACGCTACCTTAAAGGCTTTCTTATTATGAATATCTTTTACGAAACCGGATACGGCCTGGAAAACAAGCGCGAGTTTTATTATCTAGAAGTTGCTCCCGGTCAGGGACAATATGCCTGGATTGATTACAATGGAAATTCAATTAAGGAATTAAACGAATTTGAAGTGGCGCAGTTCAGCGACCAGGCAAGGTACATCAGAATATATACACCAACAAACAGCTATGTAAAAGTGCTTCAGAACCAAATGAGCATTTCATTTAATATACGACCTTCTTCACTTTTTAAAAATCCAAAAAATGTAATTAAACAATTTGCAGGCAGGTGGGTTTTGCAAACAGCATTCAGGACGGATAACAAATTATCAGATTCAAAAAATATCAGCAATTTTAATCCGCTCCAGGATGTAAACGACTCTTTACTTATTGCAACAAATAATAATTTGCGTCAAAGTATTTTCTTTAATCAGTCCTCGGCAGTTTTTGGCGCAGATTATACTTACATCAACAATCAGTCGAAACAATTATTAACCAACGGTATCGAGAACCGTACCCTTTTGTCGCACGAAGTAAAATGGCGGGTTAACTTTTATAGGGCGTGGGCCATTAACAGTAATAATACTTTCGCGCAGAAAGGTAACCGCTCGCAATTTTTCTCTACACGCAACTATTTAATAGAATCGTATGAAACCGAAGACAAGCTGATTTTTCAACCAAACACGTATTTCAGGATTAGTGGTATTTATAAATACACCCAAAAACAAAATATAATTGAAGGAGGTATTCAAAAAGCCTTACTTAATACTTATGCACTTGAATTAAAATATAATCAAACCGAAAAAGGAAGCTTAACAGGAAGAGCGGATTTTATTCAGATATTTTTTAACGATAGTGAGAACTCTCCTGTTGCGTATGAAATGCTTAACGGGTTAAGTAAAGGCGAAAACTTCACCTGGGAATTAAGTTATCAGCGTAATCTTGGCAGTAATATCCAAATCAGTATTAACTATAATGGACGGAAAACACCTAACGCCAATGTTGTTCATTTGGGTGGCGCACAAATAAGGGCTTATTTTTAAACAGCTCAGAATTTCAGTCATAGCCCTGTTCCTTGCTGCCATTTCCTCACACGAATTAATTTAACGGAATATTTAAAGTTACCCTTGTTCCCGCGATTTCGCTTTGTGCATCCAGTATGTCCATGATCGCAAAATCAAGATTGGTCTTATGAATATGATTTATGATTTCAAGCCGTTCCTTGGTTATATTCATTCCCATTGACTTATGGAGATTTAAAGCAGCGGCTTTGTTAATTTCAATGGACTTTTTTCGGCCAATGCCGTCATCTTCAATAACACAGCTTAATTTATTCTGTTGTATGTCAAATGAGATTTCAATTTTGCCATTTCCTTTCTTGTGCATTAATCCATGCCATATGGCATTCTCCACGTAAGGCTGTATTAACATTGATGGTATTTGTATATTATTTACATTCACTTCAGGCGATATGGTAATACTATACTCAAATTTGTTCTCAAACCTGAGCGCTTCTAATTCAAGGTATAGAGTAAGCGCGTCGATTTCCGTTTTTAATGGTATGTGTGCCGGTTTCGAATTATCCACCACGTAGCGAATCAGCTTAGCGAATTTGGACAGGTATTTTTGAGATGATTCAGGATCGTTTCTTGTTATAAAATACTGAACTGAATTAATTGCGTTGAATACAAAGTGCGGATTCATTTGCGCCCTTAAAGCTTGTAATTCTGTTTGCGCAATACGTTTATGAAGTATCAATTTTTCCTCTTCGCGCTTTCTAACAAACGTATAGTATTTTTTGACTATCAATGCAACAACCAGCATCATAACCGATAAGATTAATATCCGGAAAAGCCATGTTTGCCACCATGCCGGCTCTATAACAAATTCAAAAAGCGCAGGTTCGCTCCAAACACCAGCATTGTTTTTGGCCAACACTTCAAATTTATAAGCACCGGGTTGCAATCCCTGATATTTGGCTGAAGTATACCGTGTGTATATCCAGTTTGTATCCAAACCATACATTTTATATTTATATTCTAAATTGCCGGCCTCTTTAAAATAAAGTCCAACATAATTGATAGTTACATGATTTTGATTGTGATTTAATGTTATGTTATTTCCTTTATAGATACTATCGTTAATGCTCGCATTCTCAATGTACATTCTAGGAACAGTTGACAGGTTATTAATATTTTTATTGGGAAATACAGTTATTCCGTTATTATGGGCCAGAAGCAAAACATTTTTATGTTTAGAGATCAGATTAACATCATTGGTAAGAAGACCTGTATTGGAATTATAATTGGTGATACTGTATGATCCGTTAGAGCTGATAATTCTGCTCAGACCTTTGTTAGTACCAACCCAAATAATGTTACTATCGCAAATAACAGCTCTACACATATTCCCGGCCAAACCATCTTTTAAACTGATCTGCGTTACCCTGTCTCCTTGTTTATGCAATACACCTCCACCTCTGGTAGTAATCCAGATGCTCTTATCAGGAGCCTCACAAAAGTCAGTTGGCCTGTATTTGAATAATTTATTAATTGCTCCCAGATACTGAAAACTACCCTGGTAATAATTATAAACACCATCCACCCCACTTATCCAAATACGCCTCTCAGAATCTTCAAAAACATTATCTGTTCTGGCAGGGATTTTCGTGCGAAATAATACTTTAAAATTATTTTTTGGATCAAGGCCTGATAAATAAGAAAAGTCAACTATTAATAAATTTCCATTCCTGTCTTTAATTACTCTTTTTACAGCAACCTTTGTCCACTGAGGGAGAGGTTGCAACCTTGACTGTGACAAATAATATCCGCCAACCATCTTAGTAATTAAAATTTTTCCATCATATTCAAGAATACTTGTAACCCGCCTGACCTGGGAAGTTTCATTGGGCTCGTTGTGTACAATAGATAATATTGTGTCGGCTTTTAGAATATTGATAGTTCCATTCAGGTGACCGCTAACAATAATTGAATCAAACGACTTAATAAAAGAAATTTTACTATCAGACAAACCATCATCCGTCGTGTAATATTTAAAATTGCGGTGAGGCGCGCAGTATAAACCATGTCCCTCAGTTGATATCCATGCCTCATTTTCTCTCCCTATATAAACCCTTGTTACAATTTTATTGGCTAACATACGTATCGGCTTAATTCGCTTAAGTTCCGGAAGGGAGTAAACAAACAGTCCATTGTATCCCGAAATCAGAAGTGTTCCATCCGAATCTTCAGTAATAGAAATAATCTGAAACTGTTCCTCAGCCGATGACAAAACACCTTTCAATGAAAACCGGAGAATCTTTTTTCCAACAGAAGCAATATAATCACCATTTTTTAGTCGCGTTATGTAAAGCCGAATCTCTTGAGTTGAATTATTGATTACGCCAGTATTAATTACCCCTACCTTTCCTTGCTTACCGTACACGTGAATATCCATTATGCCTTTATGATATCCACCAAAAATCATATTGGTTTTATCAAGCATTAACATGTACTTTCCGTCACGCATTTCTATTTTTCTGATATCCTTTTCAGTCCAACCCGGAAGAATTTTAATATAAAAATTTGAGGCAACTCCTATCCATATTGTGTCACCCGCATCAACATGAAAAGAGTAACTTACAACATATCTGAATATTTTTGCTAATGAATCGTTACACGGGATGGTATAAATACTGTCATTCTTGTAATAGGAAAGTTTTCCTGAAAGTGACCTGAACCAGATTCTACGTTTACCGTCCTCGAATGTACCAAAGGTTGTGTTATCCGCAAGTCCATCTTCAATGCTGTAATTGGTAAATTTATACCCATCAAACCTGCTCACACCCAAATCTCCTATAACCCAGATATAACCTTTGGAATCCTGGGTCACATCATAGGTATCAGAACTAGGCAAACCATCTTTTACATTGTAATTGAGAAGTCTTTCAAACTGTGAAAAACAGTTAACATGTAACAGTAAAACAGTTATGGAAAAAAAAACTCTCAACTTTTCTTTTTAAAACACAACATCATATTTTACTAAGAGCAAAATACTAATTGTTTGATAATGTGTTTAAATATAGAAGGTAAAATACCAAAAAAAATCTACTTGCGGCAACAATTTGTAAAATACCCGATGTTTTTCGAATGAATATAAGTCAGTTAACCATTAACATAAAAAAAGGCCGCAATGCGACCTTTCTTAATTAATAATTTAAACCTTCAATTGCTAATTTTACTCACAACTCTCCTATCACTGTTTGAGAACCTCTTACCGCATCTCCAATCTTAACATTCAGTTTTGTCCCAATTGGAAAAAACAAATCTACACGCGAACCGAATTTAATAAATCCCATTTCCTGGCATTGCTCGGCAACATCCCCTTCTTTACAGTACCATACAATACGACGGGCAAGAGCGCCGGCAATTTGCCGGAATAATATTTCGGTACCGTTTTTATGTTTAACTACAATTGTTGTTCTTTCATTATCGGTACTGCTCTTTGGCTCCCAGGCGGCCAGAAATTTACCCGGATGATATCGGAAAAAACTAACAACACCACCTATAGGAAAACGGTTCACATGCACGTTAATCGGGCTCATGAAGATGCTCACCTGTAAACGCTTGTCTTTAAAATACTCCTGCTCAACAGTTTCTTCAATTACCACCACTTTTCCGTCCGCGGGAGCTATAATTAAATTCTCACCCAAAGTATGTTCACGTGAAGGATGACGAAAAAACTGAATAATTGTAACCAAAAGAAAAACACTGAGGGCGTATGCAAACCACGCCGCAATCGCGTATTCAGGAAAAAAATAATGAGCTATAAAAATAATGCAGGCGCTGAAAATCAACACCAATAACAAACTTGCGTAACCTTCTTTATGAAACTTCATTCGTTTAAAATTTTGTTCAAATATAACCCATTAAACGCAATAAAAATCCGCTAAAAAGCTTGGTAAATACATAAGCTTTTCTACATTTGTTGTTCTAAAAATTTAAACATTCTTAAGCCATGAGTAAAATTAAAGTAGCTAACCCCGTTGTTGAGCTTGACGGAGATGAAATGACCCGTATTATCTGGAAGTTTATTAAAGACAAATTAATCCTTCCTTACCTTGATATCGATATTAAATATTACGACCTGGGTATTGAATACCGCGACAAAACAAACGATCAGGTTACCATTGATGCTGCAGAGGCTATTAAGAAATACCAGGTTGGCATCAAATGCGCTACCATCACTCCGGATGAAGCACGCGTTAAGGAATTCAATCTGAAACAAATGTGGAAATCGCCTAACGGCACAATCCGCAACATCCTTGATGGTACTGTTTTCCGCGAGCCAATCGTTTGTAAAAATGTTCCGCGTTTGGTTTCAAACTGGACATCTCCTATCATCGTTGGTCGTCATGCTTTTGGTGATCAGTACCGCGCAACAGATTTCGTAGTTCCCGGAAAAGGAAAATTAACCATGAAATTTGAAGGAGAAGATGGAAAAGTGCAGGAGTATGAAGTATACAATTTCAAAGGAGCGGGCGTGGCAATGGGCATGTACAATACTGAAGAAAGTATCCGCGGATTCGCTCATTCATGCTTTAATGTAGCACTCAACAAAAAATGGCCTTTGTATCTTTCAACCAAAAACACCATTCTTAAAAAATATGACGGCCGTTTTAAAGATATTTTTGAAGAGATCTATCAGAAAGATTATAAATCAAAATTTGAAGCTGCTGGCATCGTTTACGAACACCGTTTAATTGACGACATGGTTGCCTCTGCTTTAAAATGGAATGGTAGCTTTGTATGGGCTTGTAAAAATTATGATGGCGACGTACAGTCCGATTCAGTAGCTCAGGGCTTTGGTTCATTGGGACTAATGACTTCAGTGCTTATTACACCGGATGGAAAAATTATGGAAGCTGAAGCTGCTCACGGTACTGTAACACGTCACTATCGCGATCATCAGGCTGGTAAGCCAACTTCAACAAATCCAATCGCAAGTATTTTTGCGTGGACAAGAGGTTTGGAATTCCGTGGAAAATTGGATAACAACAATGACCTGATCCACTTTGCTCAAACGCTTGAAAAAGTGTGCGTACAGACAGTGGAAAGTGGTAAAATGACGAAAGATCTTGCCGTTTGTGCTTATGGAAACAAGGTAAATCATGGCGAACATTATTTATACACTGAAGAATTCCTTCAGGCTCTTGATACCAATTTAAAAGCTGCCCTTTCAAAAGTAACAGCTTAATTTAATTCTCGCTTATATTCAAAGCCTCTTCATCGCGAAGGGGCTTTTTTATTTTTCTAAATCGGTTTGTTCATTTGTTAATTCTTTAACGAAAGTGGGAATATTTATACCCACATTTTACGTACTAAATACTGCAATTTTGGGCCTTGAATTTTGAAACACCAGCATTATGCATGATTTTGAATTATCACTTGAATACGGCAACCCGATTAATCTTGTTTCTTTTATACTTGACCTGGTTTCAACCCCTCCAATACTCGCGGGCAAAGCGCTTAACATTGAAAAATACACTCCAGTTAATACGCTTGTTAAAAATATTCCCTTCAGAGATGCCAATACCCAGGAAGGCTTTTTGAATATTTATTCCTGTCGTTTTGAAAGTGGAAAATGCACGGTTCATATTTTTGGAATTTTAAAAGGCCTGCCGCTTAAAAGCGAAATAGATTTTAAAGTTGATAATCTTCGTGACTTTGAAATGCTTAATGAAAAAATAAAATTCATACTTAATAAAAGTAAAAACATTTTAAAGAGTTATTACAAGGATTCAAAAATCAGGAATATCGAACATCACATTCTTGCTTTTCTTAGCGATAGCCTTGAAGCCTGATCAGGTAATTCTCCCGAAAACATTCCCAAAAAATCTGAACTACCACCACCAAACTCCAAACTTTCTATTAACATTGTTAACCATTTGTTGGACACTTGAGGCATTAATCCTTAACTTTGATTAGTGTCTAATTTCGTAGTATACAAGTCCAGCGCCGGCAGCGGAAAAACCTTTACTCTTGTTAAAGAATATCTCAAGCTCGCACTTCACGACGAAAAAAAACTTTCTTTTAATTATAAAAAAATTCTTGCTGTAACTTTTACCAATAAAGCCGCCGCGGAAATGAAACAGCGTGTAATTGACGCGCTTAATGAAATAAACACTTCACCTGCGCTTCCCGGAATTGGAGAGATTATCTGCAATGAGCTTAAGATTACAGCAGAAGAACTTAAAAAAAGATCGCAGTACCTTTTAAGTCATATTCTTCACAATTACTCAGATTTCTCTATAGGAACAATCGACAGCTTCACCCATAAAATAGTTAAAACCTTTGCTTACGATCTTAATCTTCCTGTAAACTTTAATCTTGAAACTGATGTAGAGGGTTTTTATGAAAAGATAGTTGCTGAGCTTTTCAGCATGATTGGTGAAGACGAATTTCTTACCAGGCTCCTGAAGAACTACTCATTTAACAAAGCAGAAGAAAACAGTAGCTGGGATCCTGAAAAGCAAATTCTTGATTTTGTAAAATTGTTACAAAAAGAAAATGCGGAAGAATATTTAAATCAGTTGAAGAAATTCGATTCTGAAGAGCTTGAAGAATTCAGAAAACAATTCCTGCAATTCATTCGCTCCTACATTAACGACTTAAAACAGAAAGCGGAAAAAGCTATAATACTTTCACGAAAGTATAATCTTACCATAAATGACTTTTATTACGGTAAAAATGGAGCGTTTAATTTCTTCAACAAGTGTATTGAAAATGATGTTGATGCCGACGAAACTAAAAAGTCGCGCTTAACAGAAGCTCTCAGCAAAAATAAATGGCTTAAGGATGACAGTAGTGCAGAATCACAGAATATAAACGACGCCCTTACCAAAATAGCGGAGGATTTGATAGACTATATTGACCAGCATTATAAACATTACTTGCTTTGCGAACTGCTGGTTAAACAGATTTACCCGTTAATGCTTATTAAAAAGCTGGAGGAAATAAGTAGTCAGAAAAAGACAGAAGAACAAATAGTATTTATCAGCGAATTCAATAAAAAGATTTTCGATCTGATTAATAATGAACCAACCCCTTTCATCTATGAACGCCTGGGTGAAAAATACCATCATTATCTTCTGGATGAATTTCAGGACACAAGCGGATTGCAATGGCAAAATATTTTACCGCTGCTTGATAATTCTCTCGCCAACGGTTGGTTTAATTTAATTGTTGGCGATGGAAAACAAAGTATTTACCGGTGGAGAAACGCGAACGTTAAGCAATTTGCAGGATTACCGGAAGTGGAGAACTCAATGAATTCACCTGTGATTAGTGAACGAAGAGATTCCCTCGTTAGAAATTACATTGGCAAAGTCCTTAATACTAATTATCGCAGTGTTAAAACAATTGTTGAGTTTAACAACCTATTGTTCGACAATTTAAACGCAGAACTTCTAAAAGAAGATTTCGCTCTCATATACAAAGAACAGGCGCAGCTTCTCAAAAACTTAAGTGAAGGTTATATTACCATAAAAACTGGTAAAGTTCCTAAAGACGAACTTGACCAGGTAAACTTTGAAGAAATAAAACTTCAGATAACAAACTCACTTGAAAATAATTTTGATTACCGCGACATCTGCATTATTTGTCGTTATAATTATCAGGGAAGCCTTATTGCCAATTACCTTGTTGAGCAAAAAATTCCGGTTGTTTCTTCGGATTCTCTTCTTTTAAAAAACAATCTTGAAGTAAACTCCATTATTAATTTTTTAAGTTATCTGAATAACAAGGAAGATGTTGTTTCTGCTTCGGCGGTTATTAATTATTTATACCAATCGAAACAGATTACAAAAGAGCTGTTTAACGAAGCTCTTAAATCTATTGGGCAGGGCAAATCCCTTTTTGATGTGCTCAGATCCTGCAATGTAATAATAAACGAAAACGATTTTCTGCTCAGTAATATTTTTGATAATTGTATTTCTATTGTAACGGCACTTGGGCTAAATAAAACCGCACCACTTTATATGCGATTTTTTCTGGATGAAGTGAATGAATACCTGGTTACCAAAAATTCAAACCTTCCGCAATTCCTGAACTGGTGGGAAGGCCGGTCAAAGAAAGCCTCGGTAATCATTCCTGAAAACACAAACGCTGTAAAAATAATGACCATTCATGCTAGTAAAGGGCTTGAATTTCCGATGGTAATTATTCCATACTGCAACTGGACACAGTATAAAGCACCAGATAGCTGGGTTTCCATAACAGAAGAACCCGTTGGCCTTCCCGTTGCGGTAGTATCTCTTACAGAAAAAATCAGAAAAGCAGGATTGGAAAGAGAACTTGAAATTGAAAAGCAGGAACAAACACTTGATAACCTGAATCTTTTATATGTTGCTTTTACAAGAGCTGTTGAACGCTTGCATATTATTACCGCAACGGCTGATTCAAACAAACAGCAACTCGTAAGTTCCTGGCTTGATGATTTTTTGCAGAAAAAGCTTAACCCTTCTCCTGATAACCTATATGTGATTGGCACTCCGCAAAAAAAACAAACAGCACATCAAAAAAAGAACCTAAAACCTTATAACCTGGAGCCACTAAAGTTTACAGCAGGAGCTGACGTCATCCGCATAAAATCAGACTTTTTACAAAGCGTGGTCGAAAATGAGAATGCGAAAAAACAAGGCATTATATTCCACTGGATCCTCTCAAAAATAAAATATGCGGAAGATCTGAACAAGGCTCTTGAGCTGGCCCTATTGGATGGTCAGATACGTTCTGAGGATTTAACTTCAATTAATGAAAAACTTACCGCGGTTCTGCAACATCCGCTTCTAAAAGATTACTATTCAAAAAACACGCGTACAAAACTTGAAGCCGAACTCATTACGGCCAATGGCGAAGTACTGCGCCCTGACCGTATAGTGTTTACTGAAAATGAAACAATAATTATTGATTATAAAACAGGTAAACAAAATCATAAAAAGTATTACGCACAGATGCTTAAATATGAGGAAGCAATAAGAACCATGGCTCAGACATCGGTTAAAAAAATTCTCGTTTACATCGACTCTCTTGAAGTTGTTCAAATATAATCCACAAGGTTTTTTAAAGACTTAAACCCCGTCAATCCCCAATGCTTTCGTTAAAAAATTAATTCTTGTTAACAGCTATAGGTAAATCCCTTCGGGTGTGGTTCTTTTTCTTATTTTTAAGGTAAATATTTATTCATGAAAAACTTTCTTTTTACAGTTTTGTCCATCGGATGCATTTCCGTAAACGCACAAAATCCTGGTATTAATCTTTCTTATATAGATTCAAGTGCAAATCCTTGTAATGATTTTTATGGCTTCTGTAACGGAAAGTGGCAAAAGTCGTTCAAACTTCCTGAAAGTGATGCGCGTTATGGAAGTTTTCATGAGATAAACAACAACAACCTAAAAAACATTAAGCTTATACTTGATGTTGCATCAGCCAATAAAGCCGCGGCTCCTAGTACGGACGAACAACGTTTACGTGATTTTTACAACACAGCGATAGATTCTCTTCGCGCTGATAAATTAGGTTATACGCCAATTAAAGCCCAGTTGAATGAAATAGATAAAATAAAAAACACCGATGAGCTTTTACTTGCGAAATCTAATCTGGATATGATAGGAGTAACCGCTTTTTTTAGCGGAAGCTCAGGAGTTGACATCAAAAACAGCAAGCGTAATATATTCAGCTTTATGCAGGGGGGATTTGGACTGGGTAACCGCGACTTTTATTACGGTCCGCAATTCGAACAAATAAGAGTTGAATACAAAAAATACTTGTCTGAACTTTTTACTTTAATTGATGTAAAAAAAGATCAGGCGGATAAAAATGCGGAACTTGTTTTCAACTTTGAGAAACAACTTTGCGATAAAGCATTTTCAAGCCTTGAAATGCGTGACTATGAAAGAATGTACAACCTTTACACACCAACAACGCTTAAAGAACTTACGCCTTCGGTTAACTGGGAGTCGTATTTTAAACAACGAAACATAAAACATCCGGATACCGTATTGATTGCCACAGTAGATTATTTTAAACAATTAAGCACGTTAATTAAATCTACTCCTATCGAAGACCTTAAAACTTATGTAAAAGCACAGTTATTAATGGAGTCTGCCCCATTCCTTTCTTCAAAATTTGAAGCGGTAAGTTTTAATTTCAGAGGTAAAACCCTTGGAGGCGCCAAACAAATGAAGCCACGCTGGCAGCGAATCCAAGGCGTTATGGACAGAACCATCGGCGATATAGTAGCCCGCGAATTCGTTAAAAAACATTTTACTCCTGAAGCAAAGCAAAAGGTAGATAAACTCATTGATAACCTTATACTCGCTTACCGCGACAGAATTGCCACACGAAGCTGGATGAGTGAAGAAACTAAAAAACAGGCCAACCGCAAACTGGATTTGCTCATCCGTAAAATCGGATACCCTGATAAATGGAAAGATTATTCAACCCTTACTATTAAAACCAATAATTATTGGGAAAATATTTGTTCCGCTAATAAATATGCAACGCTCGAAAACTTAAAAGAATTAAACAAACCCGTAGACCGTTATAAATGGCAAATGACTCCTGTAACAGTTAACGCGTATTACGATCCAAGTACAAACGAGATTACATTTCCTGCGGCAATTCTTCAACCTCCATTCTTTGACCCTACTGCTGAAGACGCGGCCAATTACGGAACAATGGGAGCTATTATAGGACATGAACTAACACATGGTTTTGATGATCAGGGATCGCAGTTTGATGCTGATGGAAACATGAACATGTGGTGGACAAAAGAAGATTATGCAAACTTTAAAGCGCGTACACAATTAATCGTTAACCAGTACAATCAATACGTTGCAATAGACACGATGCGCGTTAACGGCAGCATGACACAAGGCGAAAACATAGCTGACCTGGGAGGTTTAACTATGGCCTATTACGCGTATAAAAAATCATTGAACGGAAAAACATCTCCAAAACTTAACGGACTCACCGGCGAACAACGCTTCTTCATTGCATGGGCTCAGGGATGGAAACAACAAACCAGAGATGCTGAAATGAAAAGATTATTAACTGTGGATTATCATGCCCCTGCATATTTCAGGTCCTTCGGACCTTTAAGCAACATGAAAGAATTTTACGAAACCTTTGGCGTGAAAGAAGGAGACAAATTATTTACTCCTGAAACAAAAAGAGTAGAAATCTGGTAATGAATCAAACAAAACAGAAAACTATCAGTTACCTTGCATGTTTAATTGGGTTATTGCTACCTGCGCTACTTAATGGTCAGATAAAAAGCCTTGAGTTATGGAAAACAGACAAAGACCTGAAAAGCGCGTCAATTGGATATTGCGTTCTTGATGCAAAAACTTCAAATGTTGTTTCTGAATACAATTCTCATCTTTATCTTATTCCTGCAAGCACTTTAAAAGTAGTAACAACGTCTGCCGCTCTCGGTATTCTTGGAAGCAATTACAAATTCGAAACAAAAATATATCATACCGGAATTTTTGACAAAAACACCGGTGTTATTAATGGCGATCTAATCATTTATGGGGGCGGAGATCCAACACTACAATCAGAATACTTTGCAAAAGACACTTCACAAATTACCGATAAATGGGCGCAGGTTTTAAAAGAAAAGGGAGTAAAGGAAATTAAAGGGAAAATTATTGGCGATGCTTCCTATTTTGACAGGATCATTCCGGGAAACTGGATCTGGGCCGACATCAGCAATTATTTTGGTGTTGCACCTTGCGGCTTATCCTATAACGATAATAAATTTAAAGTAGTTTTTTGCACTAAAGGATCGGGGTGTAAAGCGGATGTTATAAATACAATTCCTTCCTACCTGAACAATACAATCACTATTAATTCAAGTGTAATTGCAAAAGGAACGGAAGATGACGCTTTTGTTTATGGCGATCCTTTTTCATTTACAAAAGATATTAGCGGAAAAATCCCACCCAACAAACAGAATTTTGATATAGAAGCTGCCCTACCCGATCCGGCGCTTTTGTGCGCAGAAAAACTTTATACATCAATGAGCAGGATTGGAATAAAATGCAACCGTTCACAAATAGAATCCAATTATAAAAAATCAGATAGCATAATTGCTAAAACAATTCTTTACACACATTATTCTCCTACTTTGGATAAGATTGTATACTTTACCAACCTTAGAAGCAATAATCATTATTGTGAAACATTATTAAGAACACTTGGTAAGGGTAATATGTACACTGGCATTGACGCGGTAAAAAATTACTGGCAAAAACAGGGGCTGGATGTAACCGAGTTATACATGTCGGATGGCAGCGGCCTGTCCAGATCCAACTCAGTTACTACTTCATTTCAGGCCTCCCTGCTTTCTAAAGTTTACCGCGACAGTACCTTTTACAAAGTGATTAATTATTCTTTACCTGTTGCCGGAAAAAGCGGAAGCATGGGAAATATTGGTAAAGGAACTTTTATTGAAAACAATATGCGCGCCAAAACAGGTTATATTAACCGGGCCAGAGGATATTGCGGATACGTGAAGACAAAGTCAGGAAAAGATCTTTCGTTTTCAGTATTATTTAATAATTACAACTGCACGGCAAAAGAAGCAAAAAATAAAATTGAAAAATTTTTACTGGAAATTGCCGAATTATAATTTTACATTTTATGAATTATCTGATAAAAAACGCTACCCTGGTTAATGAAGGTGAAATTGACAACTTTGATGTCCTTATTGAGAACGGCCGCATCTCTAAAATAGACCGTGAGATTGAACTTCCAAAAGCATGTGTTGAGATTAACGCGGAGGGATTATATTTATTACCCGGGGCAATCGACGACCAGGTTCATTTTCGGGAGCCGGGCTTAACACATAAAGGAGAAATTTATACAGAGGCTAAAGCCGCCGTTGCCGGTGGAGTTACTTCCTACATGGAAATGCCTAATACTAACCCACAAACTACAACTCTTACCGAACTTGAAAAAAAATACAAACGCGCGTCTGAATGTTCGCTTGCCAATTATTCTTTTTACATGGGAGGCACTAATACCAATCTGGAGGAAACATTGAAAGTGAATTACAAGGATGTATGCGGGCTAAAATTATTTATGGGTTCATCTACCGGTGATATGCTGGTAGATAACGAGAAAATGCTGGAGGGATTTTTTTCCAAAGTAAACACTCTTATCGCGGCGCACTGCGAATTTGACCCACTTGTAAAAGAAAATCAAAAACGAATTATTGAACAATACGGTGAAGATATTCCCGCGTATTTTCATCCAATAATCAGAAGTGAAGAAGCGTGTTATAAATCTTCTTCAATGGCCGTTGATCTTGCCCGCAAACATAAAACACGCTTGCACATTCTGCATATTTCCACAGCTAAAGAATTAAGTTTATTTACTAATAAAATCCCCTTAAAAGATAAATTAATTACCGCGGAAGCCTGCATTCATCACTTGTGGTTTTCTGATGAGGATTATAAAACAAAAGGTAATTTCATTAAATGGAACCCCGCTGTTAAAACCGCCTACGACCGTGATAAAATATTTGAAGCGGTATTAAATGACACGATCGATGTTGTTGCAACAGATCATGCTCCGCACACAATTGAAGAAAAAAGCACGCCTTATCTCATGGCACCAAGCGGTGGCCCGCTTATTCAGCATAGTGTACTTGCAATGCTTGATTTTTATCATCAGAAAAAAATTTCCCTCACTCATATTGTAAAAAAGATGAGTCATGATGTTGCCGATTTATTCCGGATTAATGAACGTGGATATATTCGCGAAGGGTATTACGCTGATCTTGTGCTGGTAAATCTTAATAAGCCCACATCGGTTTCAAAAGATAATTTATTCTATAAATGTAAGTGGAGTCCTTTTGAAGGACATACTTTTCAGAGCAGCATTGAAAAAACATTTGTTAATGGTAATTTAGTTTATGACCAGGGGAAATTTGATGAATCCAACTTTGGCCAACGCTTAACATTTAACCGTTCATAATGGATTCAATAAAACTTCAGACATTATTAGCAAAAGTTATTACGACTGCAAAAGATACAGGCAACTGGATCAGGGCCGAGAGAGAAAACTTTTCAGTTGACCAGGTTGAAATAAAAGGGCTTAACGATCTTGTTAGCTATGTGGATAAAGGAGCAGAACAAAAAATTGTAAATGATCTTGTTAATCATTTCCCCAATGCAGGGTTTATTGTTGAAGAGAACACTCAGTCCGGAAAGAAGGACTATAACTGGATTGTTGATCCACTGGACGGAACCACGAATTTTGTTCACGGTGTACCATGTTATGCAATTAGCATTGCCCTTGAATTTAAAGGAGAAATTATATTAGGAGTTGTTTATGAAATAACACGCGATGAATGTTTTTACGCTACAAAAGAAGGCGGAAGCTATTTGAATTCAAAATCCATATATGTTTCAAAATCGGCGGCTTTAAAAGACAGCTTAATTGCAACAGGGTTTCCGATATATAATTTCTCAAGATTAGAACCTTACATTAAAAGCCTGGAACTGCTTATGCACAAAACCCATGGGGTGAGAAGAATTGGAGCGGCAGCTGCAGATCTTTGCTACCTGGCCTGCGGTAGATTCGATGCGTTTTTTGAATACAATCTGAATCCATGGGATGTAGCCGCCGGAGCATTGATTGTGAAAGAGGCAGGCGGAAACATTTGTGATTTTGAAGGTGGCAAAAATTGGCTTTTTGGTAAAGAAATAATTGCTACAAATGGCCTGATAGAGAAGGAATTCAGGGAGACATTACAGTTTTAAACTACCGAACCACAAATTTTACAGAATTTGTGCGTCACTGAAATCTTGGACAGTAAGTTTTTAATTTATTTCCTGAAAATAATAAAATCGTTTATCTCGTTTTCTTTTCTGGCCGTTGGAGTTTGTCTTCCACCAGTTAATTCTGAAACTTTATCAATTACAAAATACTTAAGTTCGGATATATTAACCACTTTATCCCTGTTAACATCTGCTTCATTGTTTTTTAAACCTTTCAAAATTGAATATGTGAATACTCCATTATTCCAGTCTTTTGATTCCAAGGCAAACTCATTTCCTCCCGCTGCTGATATTACGGTTGCTCCCGATCCCTTTGACACATCAGAGAACAATGCCTGCATATATGAAAATGAATTTTTCAATCCGGCCTTAGGTTTGATGGCGAATGATCCACCCGATTTAGTCGTTACCTTAGAAGCATCAGGATTTCCATTTGAAGAAACAACTTCAACTCCTTCCTTATCCACTTCTCCTGAATGACAAGCATCAATTAACACCAAGCGGTTTCTGCATACCACTTTATTCAGCATATTCTCTATTTCTTCGTAAGGCAAACCTCTTTCCGCAGGCAATTCAAAATTCACATCATACATTGCAATAAAATAATCCAGTTTATCATCCAGCAAACCATGACTGGAAATATAAATTATTACCTGGTCATCTATCTTCGCCTTTTCAAGAACTTTCGATGCCTCCATTACTTTTTCTTTAGTAGCAACTGAATCCTGAATAAACACAACTTCTATTTTTCCGAATTGTGTTCCAGATTTCATTATATTAATAAAATCTTTCGAGTCTTTAACCGGGAATTTTAAATCATGCTTTGAATCCTTGAATCTTGAGACTCCCAATGCAAAAATGTAAAGATCAGGTTTGGCGGCAGCAGGCTTCTGAAAATCCACCCTAAAGCTTTCTTTGGCACTTTCCAAACCTTTATCATTAATCACCGATACATCTATTTGATTAGCACCAGCTGAAAGATCAAGGCTAACTTCTTTGTTGATTGATTTAGTTTTTTCACTACTTACATCCATTCCTTTGATTCCATAAACCGGAACATTGTTTACAAAAACATTAATGCGATTAATAACAGAACTTTCATCTTTTGCGTTAACCTTAAATTTTATTTTTCCACCAGTATGAGCAATGTTTTCTTTTCCCGGAACTTCCGCATCCGGTAAACTCAAAGTTCCACTCAACATCTCCTCCGTGAATCCTAAACGCTTTACCCGTTTTTTCCATGCTTGTTTATACATTCCAATCAACAACTTCGATGAACCCAGTTTATCCATTACAATATCAGGGCGGTTCAATATCAAATCAAATTGATCGAAGCGATACAGTTTTCCTTTGTAACGGAAACAAATTCCTTCGTAATTTCCTTTCGAACATTTATAGTAATAATCGGGGGAGTGAATAATATATTCTTCTGGTCCGTTCATGCAAATGAAAGTTCCTTTTTCAGAACAGGTATTTATATCCCATGCTTTGGCAGTACCATCATCGGATGCTGTATAAAGCAAAGATCCGTCATTGTTCCACACAATGTGATTAACATCGTAATGATGCCCAAACAATGTACATTTTTCTTTTTTGGTAGCCCAGTCCAAAAGAATTACTTTGTACTCATCTCCAAAACCTGTTCCAGATCCAATTGCCAGCGTTTTACCATCAGGACTGAAGGCCGAGCTGAAAATATAATTTTTCATTCCGCCATCAAACGTTTCCACCGTTTTACCAGTTACGTAATCTATCACAAGAATTTTAAAATTCTCTCCAAGTTCCATCCTGGTATTTGTTGTTAGAACCTGATTGGTGCCTGGCACAAAACTCAGAACCTTGAACACATAATCTTCGTTCTCCGTTTGAGGAAGCGATTTTCCAGTCAGAAATTCGCGTACGTCCAGCTTCGTTCCGTCGTCACCGACCAGGTATTTGTTATCCGGACTGATCCTCAGATTTGCGGCAAAATTCCTGTGAGGGACATCGTATTTTACTATCTGTTTACCCGTAGAAACATCATAAATACGCAGCCCATCCGTAACAGGATTAAGCGTATTGACTGTTAAAGCAGCCATATATTTTGCATCCGGACTCATGACACATTTAATCGTCATTGGAATTTTTAATTTATGAAGTATTTCGAATGTGTTAGTAGTAAAAATTGTAACTGTGTCAGGATGCCAGATGCAGGCCTTATTTCCGGTATTGCTAAATGAAGCATAATATCCCGGAATATATTTAATGATACTTCCATCTTTCAGGTTCCAGAAACGTAAACCCGAGGTAGAGGATCCAAGTACATCCGTACATAAGTATTTATCAGAGTTAACGAGGGCAAGTGCTCTGATCATTTTGAAATTTCCTTCGAGCGATGAAATACGTTTACCGGTTGCTAAATCATAAATAAGTGTAACAAATTTGTTTTTCGACTGACCATTCTTCACTTCACTAAGCTGTCCGTTTATAGCCAGGTTTTTTCCATCAGGACTAAATACAGCCGAAGCAAAACCAAGACAATATGTGAATGTTGTCTGACCGGGTTTTGGAAGAGAAAATTCGTTTATGGTCATGAGTTCCTTGCCGGTTTGAGTATCGTAGATTTTTATTTTACATTGATTAGTTCCGATCACAATCTTCTTTCCGTCGGACGAAAAAAACATGGCAGTAAATCCATCAGCCATCGAGAATGGAATAGCAAGGGGTGATTTCCCGGTTTTAAGATCAAACAGTACTACTTCCTTGAAATTATACGCTGCGGCCAACTCTGTGGCCGGAGAATAGATGAGATTACCACTACCAATTTTTCCTTTCAGAGGAGCTATAACTTGTTTTGGATCTTCAGCGTCAAAATCAAATATGCCCAGGTTTCCACCATCATCAGAAAGGTATTGTTTATTATTGGAAAGAAGCGGAGCCCAGGAAGAACGACTTGAGAATTTTGCAGAAGCAACAATTTTTCCACCGGGAATTTCCATCAAGCAAAGAGAATCGTTATACTGCATGAATAGCTTTTTTCCATCCACTGACAAACTAAAAGGCAATGCCATCGCTTCTCCATTATAACTTTTAAGCTTAATCCCTGTTTGCGAATCCCAAAAAATCACCGGCCCATTTCTTTCTTTACTAATGATATATTTTCCGTTGGGGGTATATTGTACCTGTGTAACTTCTGATGTGTGACCGATCAGAGTTCTGAACTCCTGGCGCAATGCAATGTCCCAGATTTTTATAGTGTTATCATCCGAACTTGTTGCAATCTGTTTTCCGGAAGGATGGTAATCCATACTTCGAATGCTCTTAATATGACCGGTTGTTACTACCAGCTCAGGTTTTTCCTGCGAATGAAATAATGCAGGAATGATTGCAGCAAAGACAAGTAAAAGTTTCTTCATTGAGTGATAAATTAAAAACGCGTATCGTTAATACGCGTTTTGTTGTTTCTTGTAATTTTAATTTTAGTTTTCTTTAGCATAGAGAATCCAACTTCCAACCCTGTCGTTGGCATCGATCATAAAAATGATTTTGGATTTTTCATATACAAGGAAAGTATTCTGTGCACCTGCAACAACCCTGGTTGGAGCACCGTATGCATCTTTTACTGCGGAACCTTTTGAGCCTATTGTTATACCACGTCCGGATTTTCCGCGATACCACGGAGTTGTTACTATGAAATTATCGAGTCCCTTAGGATACGAATAGGTTTTTACCTTAATAGCTGTATAATCACTTTCGTGCCTTGAATATATTTTAATAGACGGCCGTTTATCATTCTGACGTTTGATCTCCAATTCTTCCGCACCTTCAAGTGCCGCATCAATCAGACTTGGTTCAATTTCGCCGATGTTCTCATCTATGCTCGATGTTTTTTCTTCCGATTTTTTTGGTTGGCCGAATAACTTTCCAAAGAAGCCAGGAGTTGAGATGGCCTGAAGATTTAACTCCGCCATTGTTTTGTTGCCGTCTTTTCCTTTATTGAATTCAGATTTCGCTTCAGCGGCTTTATTTGTATTTGCCAGGGCAATTCCCTTTGCAATATGCGCATTGGCCGCAACAACAGCTTCGCCATTTGCTTCCGCCATGGAAATTGCTTTTCCAGCCATTCCAACTGCCAGCTCATGGTCGCCTTGTAAATCACTTACCATTGCAAGATTTAAATAAGCTGGTGCATAATCTTTATCCATGTTGGTTGCGGTTTGGAACATTTCTTTTGCTTCGTTTAATAAACGTTTGATTTTTTCTTCCTTATCTTCGGTCATACCTTTCTGTCCTGCATTATCCATACGTGTATCAAGGTCTAATGTGAAAGGGTATGCGAATTTCATTTTTTCGACATCATATAATTTCAAAGCCTCGCGTGCAAGCGCCACGCCTGCATTATTATATATCTCACGACTAGGGAAAACAGAAATAACATGATCATAGCAAGAAGCAGCACGTTCAAAATCATCGGTTACGCAAAGCATATTTCCGGCTTCGTAAACAGCGATTAGTTTCTCAAGCATTTTTTTTGAATTCTCACCAATCTTCATTCTTTCCTGTAAAGTTGGATAACCATTTGTAACATTCGGAAGTTTTGCGGCTGTATACAATTTTTTAAAAAACTCCGGGCCAACATTTAAGGATTTATATCCGGCCATATAACCGAATAAACCACCATAATAATCTGCCTGCGCCTCACACTCTGTTTTACGGGCAGAAGTAAGTTTCAGTTTATAAATCTTTGAGGCTACGTCAAGATCTTCATTAGCCGTCCCAAAGGCCATACCCCAGCCATGATCTTTATAAAAGTGCGCCAGTTCATGACCAAGCACCATAGCAAGCGCGTTTAAAGAATCTTCGCCGAACTCCGCACATAGATCATATATACCTTCGCCCAGATTAATTGTATTGTTTGCCGGGTTATAATACGCGTTGTAATAGGGCTTACCATAATTATATATAAAATTGTAAGTAGGTTGCTTGCGGCTATCTTTGGCTGCAATTGCTATTTTATCGTACACCGCTTTACTTACTTTATATTTATAATCTTTTTTCTCTGGTGGATTTTTTCCTGCTTTAAGAGTAATTCCTGATAATAAAAAAACAAAGATTAACAGGACATTTAGGTTTAATTTTTTCATGATTAATTAATGTGAGCTAAAAATAGAAATTTAAGTCAAACGAAATAGCAAATTGACTTATTTCAAAAGTTAAATTACATAACAGAACCCCGTTTAACATCCCTCAACCAACAATCATTGTTTTAAAGGCTTAAGACAATGATTGTGCGTTAATAAGCATTCAAAATTCACAGTTTGGCCCATTTATCAACAAATTTCTTCAAAATCTGGCCTTTTTAGTATTTTTGGTAGCTTATGTTTTCTCTGAATCCTAAAGAATTAACGGTGCCTGTTTTGCAGAAATATCTGCAAAATGCAATAGCTCCAAGGCCTATCTGCTTTGCCAGTACCATTAGCAAAGACGGCCAACCAAACCTGGCGCCCTTTAGTTTTTTCAACCTTTTCTCCAGCAATCCACCAATTGCTGTTTTTTCGCCTGCATACAGCGGCCGAACCGGTGCACCTAAAGACACTTTACTGAATGTTCGCGAAGTGCCCGAGTGCGTAATAAACGTGGTTACTTATAACATGGTGCATCAAACAAGCCTGGCAAGCAGTCCTTTTCCAAAGGGCGTGAACGAATTTGAAAAATCGGGATTTACTCCGGTTCCATCAGAGCTTGTAAAACCTTTTCGCGTAAAGGAAAGTCCGGTGCAACTGGAATGTAAAGTAACAGAAATAAAAGAACTTGGAACACAGGGAGGTGCCGGTAACCTTGTAATATGTGAAATTATCAGAATTCATATTAGCGAATCAATTTTAAATGAAAACAAAGAAATAGATACGCGCAAGATCGATTTGGTCGCCCGTATGGGAAATAACTGGTATTGCAGGGCACACGGTGACGCGTTGTTTGAAGTTGAGAAGCCAATAACAACAATTGCAATTGGCATGGATAGCATTCCGGAAAAAATAAGACACAGCAAAATTCTTACAGGAAACAACCTGGGATTACTTGGAAGTGTTGAACATTTACCAACTGAAGAAGAGATCATAGAATTCAAAAAAAGTCTTCGTTCATTCTCTTCAGAAGATGAAAAACATAAATACGCGCAAACTTTACTGGAAGCAAATAAAGTAAAAGACGCGTGGATGGTATTGCTTGATTGATACCATAATTAAAAAAGAAACAAATAAAATAAATATACAATGGAAGTAACAGGAACCCTTAAAACGAAATTCGATACGCAAAAAGTTAGCGATCGTTTTCAAAAACGCGAATTCATTTTAACAACTGAAGCTAATACGCCATACCCACAGCACGTTAGTTTTCAGGTAACACAGGATAAATGCAATTTGCTTGACCAATTTAACCCCGGAGAAGAATTACGCATTCAGTTTAACCTGCGTGGCCGCGAATGGAACGGTCCTCAGGGCGTTAAATATTTTAATACACTTGAAGCATGGCGTATAGAGCGTGTTCAGGGAAGCAATAATTCAGGCCAGAGCAATCAGAATTCAAACCAGAATTCAAACAGCATGGGAGGCTCTAATACTCCTGTATTTACAGGAAATGTGGATGATAACGACGATCTTCCGTTCTAATTAAAGGTGAACCGAAAGACATGGGCAAAACTTATGTCTTTCGGTTTTACAATTTAACTTTCTCTAATGAGCAAAAAATCTTCAGTACTTTTAATTTATACCGGCGGAACAATTGGAATGATGCAGGATACGCATACCAATGAACTCCGACCGTTTGATTTTAAAACGCTCACCAAACAAATACCTGAGCTTAACAAATTTGATATTGGATTATCTTCAATCGCTTTTAAAAACCCGATCGACTCATCCAATATGCATCCTGATGTGTGGGTAGAAATCGCGAAAACAATTGAAGAAAACTATAAAAAATTTGACGGTTTTGTGATTCTTCACGGTTCAGACACAATGAGTTTTACGGCAAGCGCCCTTAGCTTTATGCTGGAGAACCTTGCAAAACCTGTGATACTCACTGGTTCACAATTACCAATCGGTATCATCAGAACTGACGGCAAAGAAAACCTGATTACAGCTATTGAAATAGCCGCAGCAAAAGAAAATGGCAAACCGGTTGTTTCGGAAGTTTGTATTTACTTCGAATACAAATTATACCGTGGCAACCGTACATTTAAATATAACAGTTCGCACTTTGACGCTTTTCGTTCTCCAAACTATCAGGAGTTGGCAGAAGCAGGTGTTAGTATCAATTATAATAAAGGGGCTTTACTCAAGCCAAACAAAAAGCAGCTAAACGTTCATACAAAGCTTGAAAATGAAATTGTGGTTTTAAAACTTTTTCCCGGCATCAGTCAGAAAATTACCACATCCATACTTAACACTCCGGGTACCAAAGCCATTATCCTCGAAACTTTTGGCGCCGGCAACTGCACAACTGAGGAATGGTTTACAAAAGAATTGAAAAAAGCGATTGAAAGAGGAATCATTATATTAAACATTACTCAATGCCGGGAAGGTTCAGTGATTCAGGGAATGTATGAAACAAGCAGCCATTTAAAAAAAACAGGAGTGATTGGCGGTGCTGATCTTACCTTTGAAAGCGCAATTACCAAACTCATGTATTTATTGGGGCAGAAACTCAGTCAAGTTCAAATAAAAAAATTATTACAAGCCAATTTAAGAGGCGAATTAACTACTAATAAATAATCAATAAAAAATGAAAGTCTGTAAAAATATTCTTGAAACTATAGGAAATACACCACTTGTAAAACTCAATAAAATAGTAAAGGATCTTCCTTGCGATGTATATGCCAAAGTAGAAACCTTTAATCCCGGTAACTCTATTAAAGATCGCATGGCTATTAAAATGATTGAGGATGCGGAGAAAGACGGGCGCTTAAAACCAGGCGGAACCATTATTGAAGGAACAAGCGGTAATACGGGAATGGGGCTGGCCATTGGCGCGGTTATTAAAGGTTACAAGTGTATTTTTACAACTACAGATAAGCAAAGTAAGGAAAAGGTTGATGCTTTGCGTGCTTTTGGTGCTGAGGTAATTGTATGTCCAACAGATGTTGATCCGGAAGATCCCCGTTCTTATTACTCAGTTTCTTCACGACTTGTAAATGAAATTCCTAATGCATGGAAACCAAACCAATACGATAACCTGAGCAACACCCAGGCACACTATGAACAAACCGGTCCTGAAATCTGGGATCAAACAGACGGTAAAGTTACCCATCTTGTTGTTGGTGTTGGTACCGGCGGAACCATTTGCGGTACCGGTAAATTTTTAAAAGAAAAAAATCCGAAAGTGCAGGTACTTGGAATTGATACTTACGGATCGGTATTTAAAAAATATAAGGAAACCGGAATTTTTGATAAGAACGAGATCTATCCATATATCACAGAAGGAATTGGTGAGGACTTCCTACCGGCAAATGTTGATTTTAACATCATTGATCATTTCGAAAAAGTAACCGATAAGGACGCGGCCATCATGACCCGTCGAATTCCTAAAGAAGAGGGCATTTTTGCCGGAAACAGCGCCGGATCAGCCCTTGCAGGCTTACTTCAAATGAAGGATAAATTTAAAAAAGGTGATGTTGTTGTGGTTATTTTCCACGACCATGGCACGCGTTACATGGGCAAAATGTTTAACGATGACTGGATGCGCGACCGTAATTTCCTTGAGGTAACAAAGCCTAAGGCTATTGATCTTATTGCAAATCATAAAAATCAAAAGCTAATGACACTGGATGTAAACTCAACCATTGGCGAGGCATTAAATATCCTGAGCAAATACAACATCTCCCAAATTCCTGTTACCGACAATGGAGAGTTTGTTGGCTCTATTAACGATAACTATATATTTAATAAGCTCATTGATAATAACGACATTAAGAACCAGCCGGTAAAAAACTATATGCAGAAGCCTTTCCCTGTTGTTGGAGAGCAGGCACCGATAGAGGAAGTTAGTAAGCTCATCAATAAGGATAACAATGCTGTTTTACTTAAAGATCTGGGCGGGAATACACATATTATCACCAAGCATGATATTATTGAAGCGGTATCGAAGATGGGTAACTAACCCGCCCGGCACCTTTTCAATCCTCCCCCCGTTAGCGGTATTTTTTATTTATTGTTTGTTAATGCCTGTAAAAAGTATTGCAGGCGTAGGATTTTATTGTTTACTTTAACATAACTAAAATTCAAGCATGAAAAAACTTTTTGTTTTTGCCGCGGTTCTTTGTGCCACTTATTTCAATGCACAAACCGCAAAACGTCCTGATAACTGGTTCAATCTCGATCCAACAAACGATAAGGTTTATGGAGTGAGCACTGAAAGAACCTATAAAGAATTACTCAAGGACAAAAAATCGACCACGATAATAGTTGGTGTTCTTGATAGTGGTGTTGATTTTAATCACGAAGATCTTAAAGATGTAATGTGGACCAATCCAGGTGAAATACCAGGTAACGGAATTGATGATGATAAAAATGGTTACATTGATGATATTCACGGGTGGAACTTTTTAGGTAATAAAGACGGAACAAACGTGGAGTGCGAAAACCTTGAAGCAACCCGTTTACTCCGTAAATTAAAACCAAAGTACGAAGGCAAAACCGAAGCAGATTTTAAAACAAAACAAGAAAAGGAAGAATTTAAGTTATATACAAAGGTTCTTCAAACCTGGAAGGAATCTAAAGAAAAGTATGAAGGTGGCTTTAACCAGGTAAAATACCTTTACGAGGGTATAGGAAAACTTAACACCAAATTAAAAGAGCAATTTAAAGTTGAAAAAGTTGATGTTCCAACGCTTGAGAAATTTGAAGCGACTGACAAGTTTGACAAACAGATGCGAATGATAGGTCTTACTATGATGAAGACCGGACAAGGCAATAACCTGGATGAAGTTAATGAAGAATTAAAAGAAGGTTATGATCAGCTCAAACCGTTACTGGATTGCGGACTGAACCTTGACTACGATCCGCGTTCTGTTATTGGCGATGATTACAGTAACCCTAATGACAGAAACTATGGTAACCCTGATTGCAATGGCCCCAACAGTTTTCACGGAACACACGTTGCTGGTATTATAGCCGCAGCCCGTGGAAATAATATTGGCATGGATGGTGTTGCGGCAAATGTAAAAATTATGGCCGTGCGCTGTGTACCCAATGGCGATGAACGTGATAAAGACGTAGCCAATGCCATTCGCTATGCGGTTGATAACGGCGCTACTATTCTTAACATGAGCTTCGGAAAAAAATTCAGCTGGGATAAAAAAGCAGTGGATGAAGCGGTGAAATATGCAGAAAGTAAAGGAGTTCTTTTAATTCATGCGGCTGGTAACGATCATTTGGACATTGATGTTGAAACTCATTACCCTTGTAAAAAATACGAAACAAAAGGAGAAGCCACCAACTTTATGGATATTGGAGCTCTAAGCTGGAAAGGCGATGATAAAGTAGTTGCTCCTTTCTCCAATTATGGTAAAAAAACAGTTGATGTTTTTTCTCCAGGCGTTGATATTTATTCTACCACTCCAAAAAACGGTTATAAAGACGCCAGTGGAACCAGCATGGCTGCTCCGGTAGCTTGTGGCGTTGCTGCTGTTTTAAAATCTTATTATCCTACACTAACCCCCCAACAAATCAAAAAGATTTTGATCAAAAGCAGTTTGAAAGATTTTAAAGGCAAAAAAGTAATTAAGCCGGGTTCAAAAGATGAACTGGTAAAATTTGAAAAGCTTGGTAAAAATGCCGGCGTTGTTAACCTCTATGAAGCGGTTAAGATGGCTGAAAAATTTACCAAAACCAAGACCTGAACTGTTGTTATTACTAGTTAAAAGTAGGAAGCCCCGGGAAACCGGGGTTTTTTATTTCAGGCAATTACCTTCTCATTTACAGAGCAGGTCATGTTGCCTTCTTCGTCCAAATCACCTGTAATGATTCTCAGAGGACGATTACATAACGTTATATCATAAGGATATTTAATCTTTACGTAATTTTGAGTGAAACCATACATGTACCCATTTTTATTTTCATGCTCAAAAATAACTGTAAGCTCTTTGCCTTTTTGTTTTTCGTAGAAAGCCCTGAGTTTTTTTGCGGAAAGTATCCTCAGCATTTTATTTCTGCGTTTTCTTTCGGCAAGGGGAACTATTCCAGGCATTGAAATAGCTTCAGTGTTATCTCGTTCGCTATAAGTAAACACATGAAGATAAGAAATGTCAAGAGCATTTATAAAATTGTATGTCTCTAAAAAATGTTCTTCGGTTTCACCAGGAAAGCCGACAATCACATCAACGCCTATACAACAATCCGGCATTAATTGCTTTATTTTAGAAACGCGATCGCTATATAATTCGCGCTGATAGCGACGTTTCATCCTTTTGAGCGTCTCATTGCTACCGCTTTGCAACGGAATGTGAAAATGTGGAACGAACCGTTTTGACAAAGCTACAAACTCAATAATTTCATCTTTTAACAGATTAGGTTCAATTGAAGATATTCGAAAGCGTTCAATTCCTTCCACTGCATCAAGTTCTTTTATGAGATCAAGAAACGTGTAATTTTTTCTTTTTTTATCTTCTCCTATTATTTGTCCGTAGCCAAAATCTCCTATGTTTACTCCTGTTAAAACAATCTCCTTTACCCCGCTGGCTGCTATTTTCTTAGCGTTTGTAACAACGTTTTCAATAGTATCACTTCGGCTTTTACCACGCGCCAGTGGAATGGTACAAAATGTGCAACTATAATCGCAGCCATCCTGTACTTTCAAAAATGAACGGGTTCTGTCTCCAACACTGTATGCATCAACAAAAAAATCAGCTTCTGATATTTCGCAATTATGAACAGTAGCGTGCTCCCCCCTATCCGAAAGATTTATATAATTGAGTAATTTAAATTTTTCAGCTGCACCCAACACAACATCTACACCATCAATTGAGGCTATTTCATCTGGTTTAAGCTGCGCGTAACAACCCACAACCGCAACAAAAGCCTCTGGATTAACAGCCAAGGCATTTTTAACAATGCTTCTGCATTCCTTGTCGGCATTTTCAGTAACAGAACAGGTGTTAATCACATATACATCGGCAGGCTCAGAAAAATCTCTCTTTTCAAAGCCTTTTTCCTTAAATAACCTTGCAATAGTAGAGCTTTCGGAGAAATTAAGTTTGCAACCGAGAGTGTGAAACGCTACTGTTTTTCCTTCAAATGACATGCGGCCGCAAAGGTACAAAATTTTTCCTTCCTTCCCGGAATTTCCATATATAACCCTATAAATACAACTTACCATTAAGTAACTTACCATTTGGTAAGTTTTAAAACAAATCGTAATTTTATCCGATGAATACACCCTTTAATTTTGGACGTACCGTTAAAAGCGAATGTTTCACTAACCGTGAAATGGAAGTAAAAAAGCTCACCTCCAATTTCCAGAACCGAATTAATACCATTATTGTTTCGCCGAGACGATGGGGTAAGTCATCGCTGGTAGAAAAGGTTGCGGGTCAGGTTCGGTCGAAAACAATTAAAGTGGTTATCATCGATCTTTTTGGCATGCGTACCGAAGAGGAATTTTATAACGCTCTTGCCAATGCTGTAATTAAAGCTACATCAGGTAAAACTGAAGAATGGATAGAGCTGGGCAAAAAGTTTTTGAAAAGCATAACACCAAAATTCACCATGGAATTTGGCGACAAACAAAATGTAAGCCTGCAACTTGACCTGGAAACAGTAAAAAAATATTATCGGGAATTATTAGACCTGCCTGAAAAAATTGCGAAAGAAAAAAACATTGATATTGTTATTTGTATTGATGAATTTCAAAATATCTCGGCCTTTAACGATCATCTGGCACTTCAAAAACGTTTACGCAGCGTATGGCAACATCACGAAAAGGTTACCTATTGCCTCTACGGAAGTAAACAACACATGATGATGGATCTATTTAACCGGCAGAGTAATCCTTTTTACAAGTTTGGAGAATTAATGTATCTGCCAAAAATAGCGGAGGCAAAATGGGTAAACTACATCACCAAACAGTTTCAAAAAACAAAGAAAGAAATAACACCAGAGCAGGCATCAAAAATTGCCCTAACCGTCAAATGCCACCCATATTATGTCCAGCAGTTAAGCCACCTTACCTGGATCAATACAGAAAAAAAGGTTAGTGAAGCAATTTTAAAACAAAGCATACAGGAATTACTGGAACAAAACGCCCTGCTATATTTTAAGGAAACCGAAGACCTCAACAATACAGAATTGAATCTTCTAAGAGCAGTTCTTAAAAATGAAAAGCAATTATCGTCAAAAGAAACCATTCAAAAATACAGACTTGGTACTTCTGCTAATGTTATCAAAGCAAAAAATGGTTTAATCGCGAAAGAAATAATTGATATTACTCAAGGAGAGGCATTTTTCGTAGATCCTGTATTTGGATTATGGTTAGCCCAAAACCTTTTAACGTAACTTACCAATCAGTAACTTACCATGCAGTAAGTTTTTATCCTATTATTTTGCTTTTAAAACAGCTGTTTTTAGCGTACATTTGCTCTTTACTTTTTTATGGAATTAAATGCACTTACAGCCATTTCACCAGTTGATGGACGTTACAGGAAAGTAACGGAACCTCTGGATATTTATTTTTCGGAATTTGGATTAATAAAATACCGCGTGCTGGTTGAAATTGAATATTTTATTGCCTTGGCAAACGCTGGCTTACCACAGTTACCGACTTTGAATGAGAATAAAAGAAATACGCTCCGCCAGGTGTACAAAAATTTTACAATTGCCGATGCGGAAAAAATAAAGGAAACTGAAAAGACCACCAATCACGATGTTAAAGCGGTAGAATATTTTGTTAAAGAAAAACTTTCCGGCCTGGGTTTGGCAGATTTTCTTGAATTCGTACACTTTGGTTTAACCTCCCAGGACATTAACAATACCAGCATTCCTCTATCACTCAAAGAAGCAACGCTACAACAAATACTTCCTTCGATTAATGGTGTAGTTGAAAAGTTAACCGCGTTAAGCCGCGAATGGAAAAACATTTCAATGTTGGCCAAAACCCATGGTCAACCCGCATCCCCTACAAAACTTGGCAAAGAACTTTACGTTTTTGTTGATCGCCTTAACAATCAAATAAATCAACTGAAACAAATCCCCTACTCCGCAAAATTTGGCGGAGCTACCGGCAATTTCAACGCGCACCAAATTGCGTATCCTCAGAATAACTGGTTAAAATTTGGCGATCATTTTGTAAATGAAATTTTAGGACTGAGTCGTTCGCAATTTACCACTCAGATAGAGCATTACGACAACCTTGCAACCTATTGCGATACTTTAAAAAGAATTAATACTATTCTCATCGATCTTTGTCGCGATATCTGGACTTACGTGAGCATGGAATATTTCAAGCAAAAGTTAAAGGCCGGTGAAATCGGATCTTCAGCGATGCCTCACAAAGTAAATCCTATTGATTTCGAAAACGCGGAAGGAAATTTGGGAATAGCAAACGCACTTTTAGAACATCTTGCTGCTAAGCTTCCTGTGTCGCGCTTACAGCGAGATCTTACAGATAGTACAGTGCTACGGAATTTAGGTGTTCCATTAGCTCATTCTTTGATTTCATACGCCAGCATTTTAAAAGGCCTGAACAAACTGATTTTAAATGAATCAGCGTTACAGGAAGATCTTGAAAACAACTGGGCTGTAGTTGCAGAAGCAATACAAACCATTCTGAGACGTGAAGCTTATCCGAAGCCATACGAAGCGCTTAAAGACCTTACACGAACAAACACACATGTTACTTCTGAAACAATGAAAGAATTTATTGATAAACTGAATGTTTCTGAAAAAGTTAAAGAGGAATTAAAAAAAATAACACCACAAAATTATACCGGCGTAAATCCAAACTTTTAAAAGATGAACAAGGCTTGGGAATATATCATCAGCAAACAGTTAACCAATGAGCAAGTGCAATCCATGAAAGAAAAAGGAGTGGCATTTGTGAAAGGGTGGACTGCTCACGAAAATCAATTAGACGCTTCCTTTGATATTTATAAAAACCGCATCATTATTGTAAAGGTTAACGAAAATATATACTCCGCCAGCGGCTGCAGCATTGATAAGCTTACCCGATTCATAAAAGAACTTGAATCTAAGTTTTCTATTGAGCTTTTAAATCGCTTACTGGTTGCCTATAAGAAAAATGATACCATAGAAGTTGTGCACTCTTCTAAAATAAAAGACCTGTTAAATTCAGGTGATATTAACGAAAACACTATTATTTACAATACTTCCGCCGCTACCGAAACCGAGCTTAATAATTGGGAACAACCACTTAAAAATACCTGGTTGAGCAAATACCTGTAAAAACTAAAATGAGTGCGAATACCCGATCCCATAAATAAAAATACGGCGGGTTACATCAAAAGCATTAAGTTCATGCTGATAAGCGAAGTACAACTCAATTTCATTATGCTTTGTAAGAGCATAAGTTCCACCAACAAAAGATCTTGAACGGTCGAAGCCTTTGTTCATAGCCTGGTAAAATGGGAAATACAACTCTTCAGCCACATAAAACGATACACGTTTATTCAGTTCATACTTAACAGTTAATTTATTTCTTTCATAAAACTCAGGTACAAGGCCATCAGCACTTGTGTAAATATTACTATACTGAATCTGAACCCTGTTTCTGTATTGGAACGTCCAGTTGCCCAATTTCTTTTTAAGTATCAGTGCAAAATAAAAGCGATGGCGGTTGTTAAACGTATAATCACCACCTCTTCTCCACCCGTACACATAATCACCTAAAACTTTAATGTTTTTATTTATGTTATAAGTCAGGCCCATATCTGCATATCCAAGATGATAGGTGGAAACATTATCATTAATACGATTCTTTTGATTAAGATGTATTTCAAACTTACCCATTTTCTTTTCAAGATATACATTGAACCATAAAGCCGCGTCATCCTGATACTCCTGACTTTTGAGCTGGCCGGCAATACAAAAAATAAGAATAAATATTATTTTATTTATGTTCAAAATAGTAAGCCTTTATAATTGCTGCGTCCTTTAAAAAGTCAATTTTACCTATAGATATCCGATGAATATCCAAACCTGTTCTTTCTTTAATATCCTTTATTAAGTCTGCTTGCCTGTCTGCCTTAATAAGCTCAATATTTTCATAAACAATAATTTTTACAGCTTCCTTCTTAAAGAAAAGATTTGTTTCAAAAATAAAAGTTACACCAATAATGAGAACATTTATAATTATCAGAAATAAATACTCATACGCGTCGGAAGTATCTTTTATTTTAGTAACCGCGCTAATAAGTCCCATTGCAATAACCAGAAAAAGATAACTCATATCTTTAATACTGATATCTTCAGTTCGATAACGAAGCATACTGAATACGGCAAATAATCCAAAAGCCGCCCCCATGCTCAGTTCTACTTTATTCAATAAAAAGCAGATCAGAAATATTACAAGATTGAAAATAAAAAAGGTAAAAAACAGATCGCTTCTTTTATAAACCCGGTAGTAAACGAAACGAATAAGCACAAGTACCGATGCGAAATCTATCAGGAAACGCAGTGAGAATTTACGCAGGGTTTTCAATATTTCTGCTGTACTTTCTTCATTAAAGGCTGATCCGCTTACCAGGTCAGTTGTTGCCTCGGTAGCTATCTGTAATAGTGTCATAATTAATAATATGTTTTAATGAGAATAATTTTTCTTTAAAATTGTTTTTCTTAACGTCATTCCTGGTGAAGGCAATTGCAAAGCAATATTTGCTAATTGAACCTTCCCTGATGTGCATACTTTTCATCGCATCAATAAAAGGAGAACGTTTTTTCTTATCCTGCTTTACTTCTACAATGATAAGGTTATCTAATGTGATATTTTTAGTATCAGTTACAAACTGTAAACCTGTATCTATTGTAACCCGCTCAGCAGTTAACTTGTTAACCAATGTGATTCTACCGTAGTTAACCCAAACCACAGGTTTTAAGACATTCGGATTAAACGGAAGCTCAGACGACAAAAACTGAATTGCTGTTTCATTAAATTCATTGCCCACCACTTTTTGTTTTATCCGCTCTTTGATTGTCCTGCCCTTGTTGTTTTTAAACTTCACCTCCAGGTATCCCATGTTTGAATCCACATAGGTTCTATGTCTTATTTTATACCTGTTAAGCTCCCCGTTATGATGCTTTTTGTAAAGCGTCATTTCCTCCGTATCGTAGTATAAGGTTTGATAATGACTGATTACCTTTCCTTCTATTTGCAGGCATTTATAATGTGGCTCCGTTAATTTAAGAAGCGCCGGCAACTGATCTGCTTTAAAAGTATATTTCGTATCTGTGCGATCCATCAGTTTAACCCCGTCCATTTCTTTTAAAGTAATGGGGTCATAAGCGCTTAAAATATCAATGATGGATTTCAATTATTTGGTATTGTAGGTGTACTTTTTTACAGAGATCAACACATTATTTCCGTCATACACTTTTTTTTCTGTTTTTAACCCTTTGGAATCGTAAACATAAACAGCCTTCTTAAGGATTTTGTTATCCTTATCCATTGAAAGTTCCTCTGTTTTTTCTCCCATCCCATTATACTTGTATTGCCTTTTTTCCTTCAACACACCTTTTTCATCATACTCTGACTCCTCAACAACATCACCATCCTTATTGTACTTGTATTTTTTTGTAGTTTTAAGAACACCTTCCTTATCATAATCCATTTCTTCCACCACCTCTCCATTTGAATCGAATGAGGTTTTTGAATTAGTAATTGTTTTTCCGTTATGAGTTTCGGTAACTACAATATTTTTAATTCCATACTTTTTAATTTCTTTTTTCTTTTGAGCTATCAAGCCAGAAGAAAAAAGAAATAGCAGAATTAATATCCGCAGGCTCATATTATTAATCATAAATTGTTATTTGGTCAACTACAACAGTTTCCTTTTTTTTAGTTATTTCAACATCTTTAATAACGGCAACTATTCCCGACTTGGACTGAAGTGTTTTATCTTTTGAGTACACATAAATTTTATACTTTCCCCGACGGAGATATTTAAATTCATACTCGCCATTGTAATTCGTTCTAATCCTTTCTGAGTAGCTTACATTATCTCCGTAGATGATATACACCTCAACGTCGGCAGAAGGGTATTCACTATTTTTAATAGTGAAGGTTCCGTTCCAGTTTTCAGTAAAAACATTACCTCTAATGCTTGAATTACCTCCCTCACCTGCCGTTTTTTTACAGGCAGCTGTACCAGCTATGAGCAAAATACAAATTGCAACTTTGATTCCTTTTTTTAGAAAATTCATTTTATTTAAGTCTAATTATTTACAACCAGTTTTTTCGTAATTCCATTGCACTTTACAAGATAGATTCCATTTGTAAATGTACTTGTATTAATATTATGAGTATTTCGGAAGTCAGCCGAATAAATAATCTGACCAAGATTATTCATCACATCAACACGATGAACAAGCTGATCATGGGTTCTCACAATTGCATAGTTTTGTGCAGGATTTGGATAAAGAAGCAGGCCGCCACTGTTTAGTTTGTTTTCGCTTAATCCTACCAAACAATTACTCATGTTGTATGTTGGGGCCGGCAATATGCTGAACGGGCCGGTGCCATCCGGACAGCGTCCTGTGGTTATATCCGCGGTTTGAAGCCCAAAAGTTACACTATCAATCACATTATTCAATCCATCGCTTAGCATGATCTTTTCTCCAAGATCGTTCAATTTAAAATTAGAATGTAGTTGAGTACCTCCACTCGTAAGATTATCTGCCCACACAATCAGAAAAGAACCTGGTTGTAAAACTGTTGATTGCGGGAAGGCGTATTTTGATTTGGCTGCATAATCATCGGTAAGATAAAATCCACCCAAACTCAGCGGCGCAGGGCTGGCATTATATAATTCTATCCAGTCCTCATTCAAATTGAATTCATTTTGCACATCACTCACGTTTTTAGCCATGAATTCGTTAATCACAATTTGTCCTGCGGTAGGACTTTGTACAGCGTATAATACATAAAATTCGTGCTCCGCGCGCTCGGGAGAAAACATACCCGCGTTATTGTTTTCAGCATAAACATAATACTGGGCAGAGTTTGCAGTTAAAGTAAAAGTGGCGCCATAATTGCTGTCTCCGGCAGCGCCATCATTGTGCAAACCATCGTCATACATTAAAATACGTACAAATTTTTCTGCTGAAGAAAAACGGTAACCCAAATAAACAGCGTTTGAATTAGCGTTGGTTATGTTTGCAGTAATGGTTACGGCTGCGTTTAACGAAGGGGTAGCTATGGTTGATGCCCCGGTTATTGAAGGCGGTGCAGCGGAAAAATCTGAAGTTGCCTGAAGGTACGACATCCTGCCATTCATTAACGTTTGAATCCCGGGAACGGAGTAACTTCCAACCGAATAATTTGTATTGAGCGCGTTTTGAAATTGCGTATAGGTAAAAAATTTCTTCGTATCACTTTGAACCGCGGTATCTATTACATTCTTAAACTGGTTATACATTGTAACATACTGCCCGTTTACAAAAAATTCATTTAAAATAGTTCGCATGTGCGCAATATACATTCGCTTGTATTGCGGGTTATTATAGATAGCGTTAATCAAAGGCCAGTAAGGATCTGTTGAATGTATGCTAACCGGAAGGTTCTGTAACCCTGAAATAGTTTGTGCAGCAAGACTGGAATTTAAATTCCCGACAAAAGGAAAACCTCCAAAACTCATATTAAGGTCCCAAATAACCGGATTATAATGCCCTGTTTGATCCTTGTATAAATAATAATTCTGACAGAAAGCGCCGCTATAGCTATCAAGATTAATCAAAACACTATTGAAAGCGAGCATCCATATGGCGCGGTCTGCGTCCACTATAGTGGAGATGTTGCCTGGTTTATTAGTTACTGAATCGCATAAAGCTTCAAGATTATTCCAACCATAAGTTGATTTTATTTCATAGAAATTAGAATAACTGCTGCTGTCGCCCGTTAACTTCTTAAGATTTGACTTTGTGTTTGTGGAAGCACTTACAATTGGATTGCACTTAATAAAAGTTCCCGAATTTGAATAAAAATGATTGGCGCAGAATTTTTTATTAATTGATTCGGAGTTTGAATATACTCCCATGTAATTACCATTAATATAAACCTGGGCAAAATTGGACTGAGGCGCGTGCATATAATTCCCAAGAATATTATAAGCAAGAACTTCACGCATCATCGAAGGATCCTGGTAACCATTGCTCAGCTTAATATCCTGAAAACCCTGATGATTCTGGCTTTTATAAGTATCCAACTCAATATGTAGCGGATTTTTAGCGTAGGTAGAATCATAAGAACTATTGCCTTTATATTTTACGCCAACGCTATCATAAAAAACTCCATTAAGCTTAACCCACTGGGCCATAACATAACCTCCTGAATTCAGAGCGGCAGTGTCAAGCATATAATCCCAGTTAGGCTGAGAAAAACTAACCTCGATCTTTTGAATTGAAGAAGGATTGTAAAAAGTTTGCGCGTTACAGTAAAAACCCATCAATAAGCCCGCAAACGTGGCTTTAACATATCTCATCATTAATGTAAAATAATTAGCTTCTTCATCTGGCTTAAACCATTTGAATCATACAGTCTCACAAAATAAACCCCGTTACCAAGATGATCTGTATCTATTTCTGAAACCCTGGTAGTAATTTTTTTATGCATAATCAGCTTTCCGGTATTGTCAAAAAGCTGCATATGATACCTGCCAGTTTCGGTATTGTTAATCGTGATCATGTTATTTGCAGGATTAGGGAATAACGTGAAAATCTCATTATTAAGCGCGTTTTCTTTTACAGATGAAGGAATACAAGCGGAGCATCCGGAAAAACAAACCAAAGGCAACACAGTATCTTTCGGTACAGTAACACTTCGGTCCCCGGCTACAGCGCAACTCCCAGGTACTGTTTCAGTTGTAGCGGCGTTGTTTCCATTATAGAACTTGTATGTATATGTACTATTACTTGAATTTGTATCAACATAATTAATTATCTCGTAAACGCCGCTACCAAAAGAGTATAAACGGATTTTTGAGGGATCAAATCCACCAGCCTGATAACTGGTTGCAACATGAACACCGTTAGATGACACCGTTCCTTCATTGGTTAAATCAACTTTATAGCGGATTAAATACTTTGAAGCGGGGGCATTGGCACTAAAAACAACCGCGCCAGAGTACGTTGTATCATTTGCAAGTGAATCTACATAAAGCCACCGGTTATCATTAAAATTATAACCCACCCTTGCTTCCTCAGGAACAAACTCAGCTTCATAGGTAAAAATGCCGTTCACAAATTTAAACTCGTACTTCTGAAAAGCCGGAATATCAACAACAATACTGTAAATACTACTTGTTCCTTCCTGTGTAAGAGGCGTTGTTGCCGGATCCCAATCCAGTGTTCCAAAACCTGCAATTACCTGAAAATCTCCAATTACATGAATTCCATTAGGATTAATTGTATAGGTACCCATATCCACAGCAAACTTTACTTTTTTTGCACTGAGGCTGGAAACAACAAATACCAAAAGAAGGGCGGATAAAATTTTTTTCATAGCTACTTTATTAAACTTATTTTTTTATTAATTGAAATGTTATCGCTGGTTGTAATGGTCATGATGTAAAGGCCGGTATTTAATTCCGACAAATCTACAGAGGTGGTATTGTAACGTGTAAGCACTAGCTTTCCGGAGTTATCATAAACATTTACTTTTAAGCCGTTAACATTAAATCCATTAATGCTGATATTAACGCTTCCATTGGTTGGGTTAGGAAACACATTAACAGTATTCGAAATATCATTTTTACCAATTAAGGTTGTTACTCCATGATTGAATCCCGGAGAGTATGCATACACACAACCGTTAGCGTCTGTTATTCTTACCACATAAATTCCGGGTTGCGAAGGTGTATAAGTTTGTGAAGTTGCTCCGGGAATTAAATTTCCGTTGGAATACCACTGATATGAAGTCGCAGACGTAGAAACCAAATCAGTGCCACTTAACGAAATGGATGGCTGAGTTGGTGCAACATTATTAATAAAACAGGTAGTGTAACGGTGCGCCTGAGGTGTTGAGCCACCCGTGCTCTTTGACCATAAAGTTGTCCCGGCAGCATCTATCTCATAAATTGTTCCGGCCGTTGCCAGACAAACCATTTGATTTCCGTTAGGAAACTGATCACTGCTTCCCATGTTAGTAGTGTATCCTGTTGACTGATGTCTTGTGAGATATGTGGATGGTGTAAACGCACTGCCAGGAGTTATAGTATAGTTATAATCAACTCTTGGCGGAGTGATAGCATCCACCGTTGTTTTGTTAGATGGGCTTGTAACACCCTTATTGTTTATTCCTACAAGGTTTCCCTCTCCGGGAACTCCTTCAGGAATCCAGTGCGCATCATGAGTTACATTTAATATGGTTGTACCGGCAGCCTGATAAACAGCCGGCTTACCCCATCGGTATAAAATATCTCCACCCTTGCCAGAAATACCTCCACTATGTGAAGCTGCCTCAGCTGTGGTTGTGCTGTGATCTATAATATACCACTCGTTAAGATTATGTGAACTAACAACAATCTGATCTAGAATAGGATTATAATCAATTCCATTCATGTGCATCCAGTCTTTTTGAGTATTATAATTTATGTTTAACAATTGTGGGTTATTTACAATTGAAGCCTGATAATTTGCCGCTGAAGAATTTACATTTTGTACGAGGTGATCCCAAACATTCCATTGCCATACTATCTGTGCTGAATTAGTTCCAACAGGTTTAACTTCCATTATTTTTTCCGCCCAAATGGTGATTGACGACGAACATCCTGCCGCAACGGTCTGAGCAGCTGTTTTTACATCATAGCTGATCACAAGCACATTTCCATTAGGTAGCGGGCAATGATCGTGATGTAAACAGTAAGTTGATGAAGAGTGAACCCACTCCCAAAGTAATGTTCCGGAATAGCTCCATTTTTGAATTTTACCAGTCATCCCCCCTCCGGTTAAAACGTTTCCGGCATTCTGTACACTTCTCCACACATCACCTCCTGGTGTCATGTGCATTGAATATCCGGTATTACCGCCGGTAAAGGTCCATGTTTTAACTACGGTGCTATTTGTATCTATGAGATAGCCTAATGACGATCCCATATTACCATAAAGGGTTAAGCCATCCCATTGTTGAGCCTGACTGAATGCTAACGTTAAGCAAAATATCAACGCTGTAAATTTTCCGTTAAGGTTTTTCATTTATTTGTAAATTAATTTTAAAGATAATATCCCAATTAATAAATATAGTAAAATATATAGCTAAAATTCAAGTTTTTGGAAAAAGAAGTATCTAAAAAATCAGGTATACCTAAAATCTGTAGTATTTAGGAAAGGTAAGCTCCAATTTTAATTAAAAAAGCTATCCGTTTCTTTGGGTGAACCGTTAGCGATTTAAAAATTTCAAAAATCCTTCCAATTGCAAGCGGCAAACCAGTAATTGTTCCGGATGGTTAAAGTTATCCTTTTCATCAAGCAATTGAACAATCCTTGAAATTGGCAGTTTATTGTGATAAACATTAACTTTTACATAATTTAAAATCCCCATAAAATGTTCCATCCCTCGCAGGTTTCCGGCCCTGCCGTCCGAAACGCCAACAAGGCAAGCGGATTTTTCAGCCCATTCGCGCGGATGAACTGTATCTATAAACAGTTTAAGTAATCCGGGAAAGCTTCCATTATATTCAGGAATTACAAAAATAAAGGCATTGTTCTTTGTTACATATTTTTCAATTAACGTGGAATATTCTTTAGTCCGTTTTCCGTGAATTTCGCCAAAAGCAATATTTTCAGGGAGCTCGCGCATATCAAATATCTCTGCCTCAATGTTTAACGATTTTAAGATAGATTGATAGATATTGCAAACTTTAAGCGTGTTACTTCCGGGCCTATTTGTACAACTAATAATTACGATCTTTTGCATAAAATTTATCAACACAAGTACATTTTATTTCAACGGGTTGTTAAAAACTAAGAGCCTACAAAGTCCGTAATTAGATTAATTTTACAAAAATCAAATTGTAATTTTTGTTTCTTATTTATGAACATCACTTATTACGGGCATTCTTGTTTTGGAGTTGAAATTAATGGCAGACATCTTTTGTTTGACCCTTTTATCACACCAAATGAACTTGCCAAAGATATTGATGTAAACTCTATAAAGGCTGATTACATTTTGATTTCGCACGGACACGAAGATCATATTGCCGATGCGGTTACTATAGCAAACAGAACCAATGCCAGAGTGATTTGTTCGTGGGAAGTGCATATTTGGCTGGTAAAACAGGGGGTTAATAACATTCACCCTATGAATATTGGCGGCAAGGTTCGTTTGGATTTTGGTAATGTAAAATGTGTGGCGGCAGTTCATAGTAGCAGTATGCCCGACGGTTCCAGCGGAGGAAACCCAATGGGATTTGTGGTTGAAAGCAGCGAGGGAAGTTTTTACTATGCCGGTGACACTGCACTTACGTATGATATGAAGTTGATTGGCGATTACAGAAACATCAACTTTGCTTTTTTGCCGGTAGGTGACAATTTCACCATGGGTATTGATAATGCCCTGATAGCCTGCGATTTTATTAATTGCGGTGATATTATTGGAATGCACTACGATACCTTTGGAGCTATTAAGATTGATAAAGATGAAGCCCTTGGAAAATTCTCCCGAACAGGAAGAAAGCTTACTCTCATGTCAATCGGCGAAACAATAAAAAAATAAAAAACACAATAACAGCGGCTGTGCAACACAGTTGCAAAAAAGAGAGAACTATGGGAAAAATTATCGCAATTGCAAATCAAAAAGGCGGAGTTGGAAAAACAACAACTGCAATTAACCTTGCGGCAGGCCTGGCAGTACTTGAATACAAAACACTGCTGATCGACGCTGACCCTCAGTCTAACGCTACCTCAGGTGTTGGGATAGATCCGGCAAACGTAAAAGCAGGTTTATACGAGTGCATCATTGACAGCGTTCACCCAAAAGATGTGATCCTTAAAACTGAAACTCCGCATTTATCATTGCTTCCTACCAATGCCGATCTTGTTGGTGTTGAGCTAGAATTGGTAAACCTTACCAACAGGGAATACATGATGAAAAAAGCTCTTGATAAAATCAAGGACAAATACGATTTCATTATCATTGATTGCTGCCCTTCTCTTGGCTTAACCGTTATCAATTCCCTTTCCGCCGCCGACAGTGTAATTATTCCGGTTCAGTGCGAGTATTTCGCTCTTGAAGAAATGGGTAAGCTTTTACAAACCATTAAAATTGTTCAAACACATTTAAATACTAACCTTGACATCGAAGGCGTGCTGCTTACCATGTACGATGGCCGTTTACGTTTGGCAAATCAGGTTGTAGAAGAAGTAAAAACGCATTTCCAGGATATGGTGTTTGACACGCTTATTCAGCGTAACACCAAACTTGCGGAAGCGCCAAGCTTCGGAAAAACAATTATTATGCACGACGCTGTTGGTAAGGCTTCAACAAGCTATCTGAATTTAGCCCGCGAAATTTTACAACGCAATGGCTTAACCAAAATAAGCGACAGTGACAGAACAATAAGTATCCAGGAAGAAGAAGAGTTAAGTGAAGATATCTAAAAGTTAATAGTCAATGGTGCGAAGTATGGCTCCATTGGTTACTGTAAACTACAAACTATAAATAAAAAGAGAGATGAGTAAAAAACCGGCATTAGGAAGAGGATTAAGCGCATTACTGGAAAATGCCAAAACAGATATTACAACCAAACAGGTTGGCGAAGGCACGCCTGTGGTTAATTCGGTTTCTATAATCAAAGTAAAAAACATAGAGGCCAATCCTTTTCAGCCACGTACTAATTTTGAAGAAACAGCACTGCAGGAACTTAGTGACAGTATAAAACAACACGGCATTATTCAGCCGCTTACTGTTCGTAAACTTGGATACGACCGTTACCAGCTTATTTCAGGCGAGCGCCGTTTTCGTGCTTCGCAAATGGCAGGGTTAACTGATGTTCCGGCTTACATTCGCGTTGCTGATGATCAGGCAATGCTTGAAATGGCTTTAGTTGAGAACATTCAGCGTGAAGACCTTGATCCAATAGAAGTTTCATTATCCTACAAGCGTTTAATTGACGAGTGCAGCCTTACACAGGAACAACTCAGCGAAAAAGTTGGGAAACAAAGAAGTACCGTTACCAATTTTTTACGTTTATTAAAATTACCTGCGCCAATTCAAAAAGCTTTGCGCGACAGGGAAATAACAATGGGTCATGCTAAAGCGCTGATCAATATTGAAAATGAAGACAGGCAACTGGCAATATTTGCTTTAACTCTTGAACAGGAATTATCTGTACGTCAAATTGAAGAAATTGCCCGTGGTGAAAAAATCAAATTTACTCCAAAAGTGAGTAAAGTAGATAAGCCATTAACAACAGAAGATAAGGTTATCACTAAACAGCTTGATAAAATATTCAATAAATCATACCAGTTTAAACGCAACAGTAAAGGTGGAGGAAAAATCACATTAAATTTCAGTAACGAAACAGAACTGCAACATATCATTTCTTTTTTTGGAATTGAATAGTTGTAGATTTCATTGAAATTTGAAACGCATTCTTCTAATATCAGACACTCACGATTACCTGGACCCAAAATTATTAAAACACATTGAAGAAGCCGACGAAGTTTGGCATGCCGGTGATATAGGCGGCGCATGGCTGTGCGATAAGATTGAAAAAATAAAACCTTTAAAAGCTGTTTTCGGAAATATTGATGACAATGAAATCAGAAGCATATTTCCTGAAAATCTTGTTTTTGACTGTGAGGGTCTGAAAGTTCTGATAACGCACATTGGAGGTTACCCCGGCAAATACCCATCCAGAATCAAAAATCTTATCTCGCAGAATAAACCCGGGCTATTTATTTGCGGACATTCTCACATTTTAAAAGTGATTTACGACAAGGAAAATAATTTACTGCATATTAATCCTGGTGCCTGCGGCGTGCAAGGCTTTCACAGAGTAAAAACTGCGGTTAAATTTGAGGTAGATAAAAAAGAAATTAAGAACTTAGCGGTTATTGAGCTGGGAAACCGGGCTTCATTAAATTAAACCATGGAAAAGGAAAAAAACGAAGTTTACTTTAGTCATCAGGCTCTTGCGCGTTTTGTGGCGGCACAGGGAAAAGTAATTGATAAAATTGTTTGTCATTTATGGCAAAACAGTATGAACCAAAACGATGTGGTTGAAATTATTGATAACGTTGAGCTACACTTTGCCGATGAGAAAAAACTAACTATTTCATGTAATGAAAGTGGTGATGGACTGGACGCGATAGATTTTAACGCAAAGGAAACCGCAATAGCATTGCGCGATGAATTTAATGGTAAAATAAAACTGTTCGCGGTTGATGCTTCTACAACTAAAATGTGGAAAGATGTAATAGGTAAAACACTTCAAAGCATTCAATTAACCAAGGATGGAGAATACTACAAAGCAGATTCACTGATGCTTAATTTTGGTGATGAAAAACGCACTATTTCTATCAGCCCTGTTGACGGCTTAATTATTGATTATTACGAGGAAGATTAAGATTATTTGTATTGATTAATCATCTTTCTCCAGGTGCGTTGGATTTTCTTTACGGCTTTCTGAAAAAAATTTCTTTTTGAACTTAACTTAACTTCTTTGTATTTTTTATTTTTTGAAACAACAAAAAACTGGTAATCATTCTCGGCCCAGATGCTGTGATTTTCAAAAGAAAGAAGCTGAAGATTGTTTTTTACGATGTTGTTTACAATAAATTCTATTGGCAAAGGCTGATCTACAATCTGCAACACATTAGGATTGTTCTCTATATCATAATGAATTGCCGCAGGACTTGGAATATTAATTAAAATCAATGTATTCTCACCTGCAATCTTCGACAAATTCGCGAAAAGCTCACCATGCCTTTCCATAGGAATGTGCTCTATCACGTCGAATAAAGTAACAAAATCAGGGTTCTTTAACTTTGGAGAATAGTTAACCACATCATGCGCTTCAAAATGTATGTTATCTCTTCCTAATCGTTGTTTGGCAAATTGCACCGATTCTGTACTGATGTCAACAGATTCAATCTGGCCTGTCTTTACCACCTTTGACAAAAGAAATGTGAGAGTTCCTATTCCGCAACCTAACTCTAAAACCCTTGACGACGAACTCAATCCATGTTTCTTTAAGCGATTGAAAAGTTCGTATATACGCTCGTTTATGCCCGTATCCTGCTGCTGCTGAACATAGCTATTGTAAAAATCTATTACCTTTTCGTTATTCATCAGCCTGGAATTCTTCTCTACTTACCTTTAAATTTATTGATAGCGTTAATTGTAAATTCACTTAAAACAAGTTTACCACTCATGCCGGCCCTTTCTATAAGCAGATTATCCCAGTTTTCACAACCTTCCCACATTATCTTCTTAAGCATGGCCATTGCCTCAGGATTGCTTAATGCGAGTCTCTGAGCAAGTCCCTCTATAGCTTTATCCATTTCAGCGGCTGAATCAAATAATTCTGCATATAAGCCTTTTTCCTTTGCCCATTGCGCGCTGCGCCATTCTGTGGCATTAATGGTCAATTCACAAAAGGCGCTTTTCCCAACTTTGCGTTCAACGGCCGGGCCCACAACAAAAGGACCTATTCCAACAGCAAGCTCGCTTAATTTCACTGAAGCCTCCTTTACGCCAAAAGTGTAATCACCACTGCTGGCAATACCAACTCCTCCCCCAACAGCTTTCCCCTGCACACGAACTATTACAAATTTTGGAGCTTTACGAATGGCATTAATAACACCGGCAAATCCGCTAAAGAAAATAGTTCCGGTTTGTATATCTTTTATACTGATCAATTCATCAAAACTGGCGCCGGCACAAAAAGCTTTCTCACCTTCACTTTTTAAAACAATCACTTTTGCACTAATATCATCACCCATTTTGGTAATTTCTTCTGCCAGCGCGCGTAGCTGATACCCGGGCATGCTATTGCTTTGCGGGTGAAAAAATGTAATGGTTCCTATTCCATCTTTTATTTCTGATTTTACAAATCCTTCCATAAATTATATTTATGCAAATGTAGCTGTAATGGGCATAAAAAAAAATTAGTTTAAAAACCTTCATAAGCACTTATATAGGTAGTTTTTGATATACCGTTAAAATTTCTAATATTAAAATAGCCTCAAAGCTCTTACATTTTTAATTCCTATCTTTAATGCAGTTTTATATAAATTGTTTATGGAATTTAAATCCGATTCGGAAGCTATTGCCGCGTTTGGCGTAAAATACAGGGAACTTAATGCCGAGATTGCCAAAGTAATCGTTGGTCAGGAAGAAACTATTAAAAATGTGCTTATTTCCATTTTCAGTAAAGGCCATTGCCTTCTCGTGGGTGTACCGGGCCTTGCAAAAACGCTGCTTGTTAATACAATAGCGGATGCTTTGGGTCTTACTTTCAACCGTATTCAGTTTACTCCGGATCTTATGCCGAGTGATATCATTGGGAATGAAATTCTTGATGAAGAACGCAATTTTAAATTCATAAAAGGGCCTTTATTTGCAAACATTATTCTTGCGGATGAAATTAACCGTACACCACCTAAAACACAGGCCGCGTTGCTGGAAGCCATGCAGGAAAAGCAAGTTACAGCCGCAGGAAAAAAATATGTGCTCGATAATCCTTTTTTTGTTCTTGCAACACAAAACCCCATTGAGCAGGAAGGAACCTATCCTTTGCCTGAAGCTCAGCTAGACCGTTTTATGTTTAACGTGTGGCTGGATTATCCAAAATACCAGGAAGAACTACAGGTTGTAAAACTTACAACTACAACCAATACTGTTAAGCTCAATAAAATTTTAACGGCTCAGGAAATTGTGTTTTTCCAGGATTTAATCCGTAAAATGCCGGTAGCAGATAATGTGATTGAATACGCGGTAAAGCTGGTGAATAAAACCCGCTTAAACAGCGAATATACAACCGACGTAACTAAAAAATATTTACAATGGGGTGCTGGCCCGCGTGCCTCTCAATACCTGGTTATCGGTGCTAAATGCCATGCGGCTATTAACGGAAAATTCAGTCCCGATATTGAAGATGTGAAAGCTATTGCAATCCCTATACTACGTCACCGTGTGGTACTTAATTACAAAGCTGAGGCCGAAGGAGTGAGTGTAGAACAAATTATCAAACAATTATTATAATTCTAAATGGACATTAAAGAACTGCTGGATGATGAAAATCCCGATCCGAAAAAATTTTTCGATGAAAAGGAATACAACACCCTTATTGTTAACAGGGAAGGATTCAGTAAAAAAGAGAATGATATTGCTGACCTTATTGAAACCTTAACTTCAAAGGATGTTACCCGTGCTGAAACAGAAGAAATATTCTCAAAATTAAAATCACTTAACGCAGCTAAAATGCTGGTTGATGAAATTGCCAAAGCAAAGCATGGCGAGAACAAAGCTAAATTGTGCGCTGCCTGTTGGGAAAGTGGATTAGATTTTACTGAGCATTTTCTTTTCTTTACTGAACTTGCGTGTAGTAATGACTTTAATATTGCTATGGAAGCTTTAACTGTTGTTGAAAACATTGAAGGAACTATTTCGGAAGAAATTCTTACAAAAGCGCTGGAAATAGCGCAGAATACTAAAAGTAACAACAGTACAATTATTGAAGATTTAATATTGAATATTCGTCAGAGAATAAGTTAAACAAAAGCGCACTGGCATAACTTTTTCAACCGATTTGGTATAAAAAACGGAGCTGTATAAGCAGTTAAGATTAATACTTCACAGATGCAAAAAGTAGTTATTATTGGGGCAGGTTTCGCAGGATTAAGACTGGCGCGCGCTTTAAAAAGAAAAGGATTTGAAATCTGGCTGATCGATAAACATAATTATCATCAGTTTCCTCCACTTCTGTACCAGGTAGCTACCTCTGGTCTTGAGCCCAGCTCCATCTCTTTCCCTTTAAGAAAAATTTTTCCGTCTGATAAAAACTTTCATATCCGTTGCGCTGAAGTAACTTCAATCGATACAAAAAATAAAAGCGTAATTACCTCAGCTGGCAGCTTTAGTTATGATTATCTCGTTATAGCAATAGGTGCCACAACAAATTTCTTTGGCAATAAACTTATCGAAGAAAACGCTTTGCCAATGAAATCGGTAAGTGAAGCGCTGTATGTGAGGAACCGCATTTTACAAAACTTTGAAGACGCCCTGATTGCCGATGAACAAACGCAAAAAGCGCTGATGAATATAGTTATTGTTGGCGGAGGCCCAACAGGTGTTGAAGTTAGCGGAGCCCTTGCGGAAATGAAAAACAACTCACTCCCGAAGGATTATCCTGATCTCGATTTTAAAACAATGAATATTTATCTGATAGAAGCAGGCCCTAAAACACTTGCCGCCTTTTCAGAAGAATCATCAGTTAAATCAAAACAATATTTGGAAGAGCTTGGTGTAATAGTATTTACCTCAACCCAGGTATTATCCTACGATGGATTGGAAGTAAAATTATCTACCGGAAAATCTTTATTTACCAAAACACTTGTATGGGCAGCCGGCATTAAGGGAAATGCCTTGAATGGTCTTCCTCCGGAAACAATTGTAAAAGGGAACAGAATTTCAGTAAATCGCTTTTGCCAGGTGCAGGGCTTTGACGATATTTTCGCGATTGGCGATATAGCCCATATGATTACTGATAAATACCCAAATGGTCATCCGCAGGTAGCAACAGTGGCCAATATGCAGGCTGACGCTCTTGCTAAAAATATTGTGCTGCATTCGCAAAATAAACAAATGGAACAATTTGAATATAAAGATAAAGGCAGCATGGCTACAGTAGGAAGGCACAAAGCGGTGGTAGACCTTCCAAATGCAAAGTTTCAGGGATTTTTTGCATGGTTCCTGTGGATGTTCTTGCATTTGATGCTGATTTTAGGTGTTAGAAATAAATTAGTAGTTTTTTTAAACTGGCTTTGGCATTATTTTACTTTTGACCCATCTTTACGCCTGATAATTAAACCCGCGAAAAAAGATTAAAATTTATGCTGAATAACAATCTGAAACCATGGCTTGAGGTTAACCCTGATTCTGACTTTTCAATTCATAACATTCCTTTCGGAATTTATACTGATGACACTGTTGAACATCACGCGTGTTCTGCAATCGGAGATTACATTATTGATCTCTTTGAATTGGAAAGCCGCGATCTGCTCGACATGAACCGATCTGTATTTGAAGAGCGATATTTAAATTCTTTTATTGAACTTGGAAAGCCTTTAACCAATAAGGTTAGAACAAGATTAATTCATTTGCTTACTGATGTTGATTCTGTGTTAAAGCATGATACCGCTTTCTTTAACAAGGTATTCAAAAAGCAAAGTGATGTAAAAATGCTGATGCCTGTTAAGGTTGGAGATTATACAGACTTTTACAGCAGTATTGATCATGCTACCAATGTTGGAACAATGTTTCGTGATCCGGCAAACGCGTTGCTTCCAAACTGGAAACATTTACCGGTTGGTTACCATGGACGCGCCAGCAGCATTTGCGTAAGCGGCCATTCGTTTCACAGACCAAAAGGACAAACAAAACCTGCGGATTCTGATAATCCTGTGTTTGGTCCAAGTAAATTACTGGACATAGAGTTAGAAACAGCTTTCATTATTGGCAAATCTACCGATATGGGCGACAATGTAACAACCGAAAAGGCAGATGACTATATTTTTGGGATGGTGTTGTTTAACGACTGGAGCGCCCGTGATATTCAAACCTGGGAGTATGTTCCGCTTGGCCCTTTTCTGGCAAAGAATTTCGCAAGCACAGTATCTCCATGGATTGTTACTCTTGAAGCCCTGGAACCTTTCAGGGTAAAGGGTTATGATCAAGTGCCAAAATTATTGCCGTATCTTCAGTATGAAGGAAACAAAAATGTAGATATTAATCTTGAAGTTTATTTAAAGCCTCAAAACGGATCTGAAAATCTTGTTTGTACGAGCAATTACAAGTACATGTATTACACCATGGAGCAGCAATTGGCGCATCATACAGTTAACGGTTGCAACATTAACGTTGGCGATATGATGGCAAGTGGTACTATAAGCGGACCTCAGCCGCATGAATACGGAAGTTTCCTTGAGTTGACATGGAGAGGTACCAAACCAATTAAACTAAATGATGGTACCGAAAGAAAATTTGTGAATGATCACGATACAATTACCATTCGAGGTTATTGTAAAAGAGATGGAATCAGAGTTGGTTTTGGTGAATGTACTGCAACGGTATTGCCGGCTAAGTAGTTAAAACACAATTGTCTTTTATTTTCTTTTTTACTTTTCCTTAGATGAAAAGTGAACAATCCACCGCGGCGGATTGGTACTTTTTGTGTCAAGACAAAAAGTAACGCGAAAAGCTATCCTTTTAAACTAAAAGTTTACTTTTTCCTTGTTCTTTTCTCCTGATAGAAAAACAAAAGACGTCTCGATACGGCTGCATTCCATAATTTCAGCCTACTACCATTGACGTTTTTTGTATATCGTTAATTTTCAAAGTTTTTCGACCGTTCTTTTTCTTGCTAAAAAGAACCAAAAAGCAAGACTGCAAAGTATTTAGCTAAAAATAAGGAAACATCAAGCCGGATGCAGAAGCCCTTCGCGAGAGGCACCTGCATCCTTCAACACAAGCCTTCGCATTTGATGTTTCCTTATTTTCTTAACGCCAAATCCTTTGAGGTCGATCCCGATTTTCTCAACGTCATTAATTATTGATTTTCCGCCAAGGAATTATCCCTCGACGAGACAAATCCAGCGGAGGTGGGCAACACGTATGTTACGGCCTCAAGAATTTGTCGTTAAAAACTGCAAACCTGTTTGAGGAAAACTAACTAAGGTTTATGCACGGACATAGATGTTGTCTGTCCTGGATGATGTCATTATAAGTTTTACATGTATAGTCTACCAACTGCCTTCTTTCTTCATTGCAAAGTAAGTCCATGTCCCACCTGCAAAATCAATGGCAGCAAAGGTTAGCATTACGGGTTCCATAATTTGCTGATAAACAAATACAGAAAAGAAAAAGATAATAGTACAACGAATACAAGCGGTAACCTTGAAAATTATAGAAAGTTTATGTCTTGCAGCAACTATATAATAAACTGATAGTGCCATTAGTAAAATACCAGATAATCTTATCCAAACTTCACTAGTATTAGTTACACCGATTGCTGATAGGAAAAGATTAGGTATTATTAAGAGTGTTGCCCCAACAAGTGCCAGGTAAACACCAAATAAAAGAACACTTTTAGCGGAATGCGTCATTGTCTTTTTTAGCTAAAGCTAAAAAATATCCACTGAAAATTCGTCAAAATACATTGATTTATTTGCCGTGAGAATGGTCTCAAATTGTTTCTTTTATTTTTACTTTTCCTTAGATGAAAAGTAAACAATCCGCCGCGGGCGGATCAGTAGATCTTTGCGCATTTGATGTTTCCTTATTTTCTTAACGCCAAATCCTTTGAGGTCAATCCAAAAAGGACTAAACCATACGGTAAAATCGAATGTCCGATTAATCAAATGCCAACTTGTCATATAAGATATGTATGGGATATGTATAGGATATGTATATAAAAAACATAGGATATCTATAATTTATAGCAAGAGATTGAAAGGGCTTTCCCGAACTTTGAGGCTGCTAAGAAAATGCTTTTTTGGGCGGCTTAAAGGTTTGTTCCAGCTTCGTTTCGCTGCGGCCTCCTCGTTTGCAACAAAGTTGACAAACTGCGGTGGCTATACCCTTAGCATCCCTGCCGCTAACCGTGTGTGGCCGGCCAGGCGGCTTTTGTGGTGGTCGTTCGGCGCAGGTGGACAAGTGGTCGCGAGGCGCGAATTATGCCATCGCACAACCTGGCTCAAATTTCCACTGGAAATTTGCCCTGCCTCACTTAAAACCTTGTATCTTCGTATAAACCTTTTGTTAGTATTAGACGATCGAGTGTTTCAATACTCCGCCCGTCGCCAACATTGGGAACGTTAGGCCTTATTGATGACGGACACGACATCACGACATCTGTACTTGGACTTAGTTATTAATACTTTAAAAAAAGACCAATGACAAAAAGACTTTTAATTCTTGTTTTGTTTCTCGTAAGACTAATTTCTTACGGACAAACTGCCACTGACGACCTCAGACAAATCATTTCGGCAAAAGCTTATAATGACGGAACGCTTGAATGGACTTCCGCTGGAGAAACGACTAAGTTGCCTTATGTGATAGAACAATTCCGATGGAACAAATGGATAAAAATCGGCGAGGTAGACGCTCACGCGTCGTCTGGGCAGAACATATACCGATTTAAAGCTGTTCCTTATGCTGGGGAAAATTTATGCCGAATTAAACCTGTAAGCAATTCTAATGACTCGAAAGAGGTAAAATGGACTTCTAATCTCCCTAAAGTAAAATTCTCAATAAAGAAAAAGGCATCGAAAATCGAATTCAGTGATGAACAGTCGCGCCCAATCGAGACAATGTATGAAATCATTGACAGTTCAGGAACTCTGGTAAAAAAAGGTTGGGCACAGTATGTTTCTTATGACAACCTTCCGAAAGGAACTTACACTTTAAATTACGACAACTCGACAACCGAGTTTAAACGGTAGACCTAAACGCAGCGAGACAAAAGCAACGAGGGCCTAACACAATGTTGGCAGCCAGGCGGCTTTGGTGGTGGTCGTTCGGTGCGGGGACAATTTGTCGCGAGGCGACGCTCGCGATCTTTTTTGCGCCTCACTTAAAACCTTTTATCTTCGTAAAAACGTTTTGTAGGTGTAGACCCTTGGGTGTTTCAATACTCCCGCCGGACAGCCACACGCAAGCCGTTAGTGGTAATTTGTAAAAAGACATTTGGAATTCAGTTTTAATAAAATCGGACGACTTTTATCAGGACCCCAAAAAGGCTGGTATGTAAAAGCTGTTGACGATAGAGAAGGTTCGACTGGCGGAGTTTATCTGCACACAAGCGACCAAATAGACGGTAGTGGTATTGTCTATGATGACTGGTTTGAGACTATAGAGCAACTTGACAATTATTTTAGACAGACCTCAATCGAATGGGTGACTAAAGTAAACTGACGGACATAAACAAACTACCACTAACAGCGTTTGGCTGACCAGCGGGCTTTTGTCAGTCATTCCCGAGGCAAGCTCAGAACAAGCTGCTCTCCGCGCGTAAATATTTAGTCTGACTGATTGGTTTCCGTCTGGCCACATTAAAGCGCAAATTTCTCCGTTGCCACTTTACATACCGCTAACTCAAATGCGTGTAAGACCTTTGCCCTCACTAGCGGGGGAAAAATTCCTTAGGCCTTGATTACCCACATCTTTTGGAGCGCCCCACATTTTTTCATTTTTTAAGATCATTCATCATTTCATTTAGTGACAACGTTCATTTATGTAATAATGACTTTCATTTAGCTCTCCTTTATCACCTGCCTACTATCTCGAAGTGTAAAAAAAAACAAATTATACTTTTTTAAGAAGAACCCCCGAAAGCCTTATAAAATGCGGAACTCAGAGGAAAACAAAAAAAAATAATGGTGTGCCTGGTATATAAACTGTAATGTTTTGAAAAAATAGGTTACTAAAAACAGAACTGTATGAAACACATTTAATAATCCGGATAACAGAACTAACATGAAACATATTTTATGCATTTTAACCTGTCTTTACGCCAATTTTATTTTCCCACAATGCGGGCCTTTAACTCCCAGCTTTACAGTTAATTTAATTGGCCAGCCCAGCGGAACATGGACAAGCCCGAATATTCAAAGAAATGACAATTGTTGCGGAACAGTTGCGCCTGACAAATGTATTAAATTCATAGTTTATTTAGACCCACAGGCCGTTGGAATTAATTTTCAAATAGCATCAGGTGCTGTTCCTCCAGGAGCATTATTTTATCAGATCAACTGTGGACCACCAATCGCTGTTGGTTCTCCAATTTGTTTGAATGGTCCCGGTCCTCATATTCTTACCTTTTGCAAACCGGGTAACAATGTGAATACTTATGCCATCACATCTATACCTGGTCCGCAAGCTCCGGATTCTGTGACGGTAAGAAGCGGTTGTTCGGTTAGTTTGGCGGTTAGCGGTTATTCTGTACCTACAATCAACTGGACATCAGTTTTTCCAGGTCCTAACGGTGCTTATAATAGTTATTTAAGTTGTACTTCGGGTTGCGCTTCAGTTATGATTACACCAACCGGAACGCCTCCACCTTATGTAGATTATATGGTGAGCGGCTTTGTGCCACCTCCCTGCAATAATACTTTGTACAAGGATACGATAAGGGTTTACTTTTATAATGATCTCATTGCCGCCATTAATCCAACAATGGCAACAATATGTTATGGGCAGAACAGCGCTTTGCTAACCGCTTCGGTCAGCGGCGGACTTCCAGCCTATTCATATACATGGAGCAACGGAAGTAATAATCAATCTGTGAATGTAGGTCCGGGCACATATACTTTAATCGTAAGCGATAACGCCACCGGTTGTCCGCCCACCACAGCAACAGCCATTGTTAACTCTTTTTCATTACCCATTGCCGCACTTGCAGGGCCCGACCAAACGCTTTGTAAAACAAGTCCTAACGCTACGCTTAATGGAACAATTGTAATGGCCGGCGGCGGAATGTGGAGCGGCGGAACCGGAACTTATTCTCCTGCACAGAATTCTTTGAATATTACCTATATACCAGCTCCGGCAGAATTGGCAACAGGATCAGTTCAGCTTACTTATACAACCACCGGCAATTCAGGCTGCCCACCTGGTATTGATGCGGTTATTCTAACTTATCAGAATCCACCACTTGCAAACGCTGGCCCTAATGCTACGGTGTGCGCAAATAACAATCTCGTAAATTTATCAGGAAGCATCAGTAATTTTTCAGCTACTCCCCAATGGTCAACCTCTGGAAGCGGAGTGTTTTCATCATCAGGAAGTCTTACCCCAACTTATACTCCAGGTCCCTCGGACATTAACACTGGGTCAGTAAATATTACGCTTACAACAAATAATAATGGCGTCTGCCCTCCTTCAACCAGTACAATGCAAATTATTATCACACCTTCCCCAGTTGTTGTTGCAGGTCCCAACCAAACCATTTGCAGTTCGGCCGCCGCAGCTTTGAATGGAACTGTAAGCGGAGCTACATCAACCGGATTCTGGTCAAGCAGTGGCAGCGGCGCTTTCAGTCCATCGCCAAACATTTTGAATCCTAGTTATACCCCAAGCCCTTCTGATATTGCAGCAGGCAGTGTTACTTTGGTTTTAACGTCAACAGGAAACGGAAACTGTATCCCTGTATCCGATTCTATGATAATTACAATTATACCAATTGCAACAGTAAGCCCTGTACCAAGCTTAACAGTTTGCTCAAATGCAAACACTATTAATCTTACCGGGAATATCACTGGTGCAACAAATTCCGGAACATGGTCAACAAGTGGAACCGGCGTATTTAATCCAGGCCCGGGATTTTTAAGTAATACTTATTTTATCAGTCCGCCTGATATTAGTGCAGGAACAATCAATTTCAGTTTAACTTCTACTAATAACGGTCCTTGTCCTGCTGTAACAAATACTTTATCACTTAGCATCATTAAGCTTGCAACGCTCACAACAGTGCCTAGTCAAACAGTTTGTTCAAACGCGGGAACTATTAATCTTACCGGAAACATTATTGGTGGAACGAATACAGGGAACTGGTCAACAAGCGGTAACGGATTGTTTAACCCCGGATTTACCTCTTTGAACAATACTTATGCATTTACTCCAACAGACATTGGTGCAGGAACAATTAATTTCAGTTTAACTTCTACCAATAACGGCCCTTGTCCTGCCGTGACGAATACTTTATCACTCAGTATCATTCAACTTGCAACACTCACAACTGCGCCAAGTCAAACAGTTTGCTCAAACGCGGGAACTATTAATCTTACAGGAAACATCATTGGCGGAACAAATACTGGAAACTGGTCAACAAATGGTAACGGTACATTTAACCCAGGCCCGGCATTTTTAAATAACACTTATTATATCAATCCCGCTGACATCGCAGCAGGAACAATTAATTTCAGTTTAACTTCTACTAATAACGGTCCTTGTCCTGCCATCACCAATACTTTATCGCTCAGTATCATTCAACTTGCAACGCTCACAACAGTGCCAAATCAAACAGTTTGCTCCAATGCCGGAACAATTAATCTTACCGGAAACATTATTGGTGGAACAAACACCGGTAACTGGACAACAAGCGGTAACGGTGTATTTAGTTCCGGACCTACTTCTTTGAATAATACTTATGCATTTACTCCAATAGACATTGGTACAGGAACAATTAACTTTAGTTTAACTTCTACCAATAACGGTCCTTGTCTTGCCGTTACGAATACCCTTTCACTCAGCATTATTCAACTTGCAACACTCACAACAGTGCCTAGTCAAACAGTTTGTTCAAACGCGGGAACTATTAGTCTTACAGGAAACATTATTGGCGGAACAAATACAGGTAACTGGTCAACAAGTGGAACCGGCGTATTTAATCCAGGTCCGGGATTTTTAAGTAATACTTATTTTATCAGTCCGCCTGATATTAGTGCAGGAACAATTAATTTCAGTTTAACTTCCACTAATAACGGTCCTTGTCCTGCCGTCACAAATACTTTATCACTCAGCATCATTAAGCTTGCAACGCTCACAACAGTGCCTAGTCAAACAGTTTGTTCAAACGCAGGAACAATTAATCTTACAGGAAACATCGTTGGCGGAACAAATACCGGTAACTGGATAACAAGCGGTAACGGTGCATTTAGTTCCGGACCTACTTCTTTGAATAATACTTATGCATTTACTCCAATAGACATTGGTACAGGAACAATTAACTTTAGTTTAACATCTACCAATAACGGTCCTTGTCCTGCCGTTACGAATACTTTATCACTCAGTATCATTCAACTTGCAACACTCACAACAGTGCCAAGTCAAACAGTTTGTTCAAACACGGGAACTATTAATCTTACAGGAAACATCATTGGTGGAACAAACACCGGTAACTGGACAACAAGTGGTAGCGGTGGGTTTAATCCGGGAGCTACTTCTTTGAACAATACTTATGCATTTACTCCGGCTGACATTGGTGCAGGAACAATCAATTTCAGTTTAACTTCTACTAATAACGGTCCTTGTCCTGCCGTTACGAATACTTTATCTCTGAGTATCATTCAACTTGCAACGCTCACCACAGTGCCTAGTCAAACAGTTTGTTCAAACGCGGGAACTATTAATCTTACTGGAAATATCATTGGTGGAACAAATACCGGTAACTGGACAACAAGCGGTAACGGTGTATTTAGTTCCGGACCTACTTCTTTGAATAATACTTATGCATTTACTCCGGCTGACATTGGTGCAGGAACAATCAATTTCAGTTTAACTTCTACCAACAACGGCCCTTGTCCTGCAGTTACGAATACTTTATCTCTAAGTATCATTCAACTCGCAACGCTCACAACAGTGCCAAGCCAAACGGTTTGCTCTAATGCCGGAACTATTAATCTTACAGGAAACATCATTGGTGGAACAAACACCGGTAACTGGACAACAAGTGGCAGCGGTGGGTTTAATCCGGGGGCTACTTCTTTGAACAATACTTATGCATTTACTCCGGCTGACATTGGTGCAGGAACAATTAATTTCAGTTTGACTTCTACTAATAACGGTCCTTGTCCTGCCATCACAAATACTTTATCACTCAGCATCATTAAGCTTGCAACGCTCACAACAGTGCCCAGTCAAACGGTTTGCTCCAATGCCGGAACAATTAATCTGACGGGAAATATTATTGGCGGAACAAATACTGGTAACTGGACAACAAGTGGTAACGGATTGTTTAATCCGGGGGCTACTTCTTTGAATAATACTTATGCATTTACTCCGGCTGACATTGGTGCAGGAACAATCAATTTCAGTTTAACTTCTACCAACAACGGCCCTTGTCCTGCAGTTACGAATACTTTATCTCTAAGTAT